>Ga0181601_10001599_pt1 | contig 19424 bp, 13 predicted proteins | sample 041ome_8_FD_133020 | JGI IMG/M metagenome (GOLD analysis project Ga0181601, IMG submission 133020) | Coastal salt marsh microbial communities from the Groves Creek Marsh, Skidaway Island, Georgia - 041407BS metaG (megahit assembly) | ecosystem: Environmental > Aquatic > Marine > Intertidal zone...
GATCCGAGATACCCGCGTCGTCGCCGTCGCGGTTGTTGTCATCATCAACGCGCGACTCGCCATGTGTTTCTTTTGGGTACGATGTGTGAAAATATCTCGCGTAAAAAAAATGAGCATCATCACGTTGGAAAAAACCAAAAAATCCCCTAGAGATGTTGCTTGGGGGTGTCCAACAACAACAACAACAACAACAACAACAACAACAACAGTCGCCGAGAGCGAGCGGTGAGCGAAGAAAATCGAATTCTCATCACCACCAGAGGAAGAAGAAGAAGAAGAAGGCGTTAGTGCTGCTCCTCGCGGTGTTTTTGTTATTTTCGTTGTTTTGTGCGATTGGTTTTTTCGATCACTCCTTTTCCTACTCGCAGCGGCATCGACGAGAACAGCAACGAGAAGAAGAACATCGATATCGCACCAAAACGGCCGTTTTAGCGAGAAGGTTTTTTGGGGCAGCAGAGATGAGTGGAAACGAGAAGTGCGCGAAAATCCTGGAACAAATACGTTCGGGCGCGCTCGATGTGGCATCCACTACCCGGCTCGACTTATCCAACTGCCAGTTGCAAACGTTCCCGGCGGAAGTTTTGCGGATGAAAAATCTGGAATTTCTCAACCTCGGTAAGAACGATTTGGACGCGCTGCCGGGGTCGTTCGCGAGTTCGTTGCCGAACTTGAAGATTCTGTTTTGTTTGGGGAACAAGTTCACGAAAGTTCCGGAAGTTTTAGGCGAGATGGAAAAGTTGTTCATGCTTTCTTTCAAAGCGAACCGAGTTCGCGAGGTGCCCGAGCGGTCTCTCTCGCCGTCTTTAGGATGGTTGATTTTGAGCGATAACGAGATTGAAGTTTTACCGGAGAGTTTAGGGAATTGTTTGCCAATGAGGAAACTGATGTTAGCCGGGAATAAGATCAAGGAGTTGCCGAGTTTTATGAGCAAATTGGAAAATTTGGAGCTGTTGCGAGCGAGCGATAATCGCATCGAAATATTTCCAGAGTTTTTGTATGGGTTGCCAAAGTTGGCGTGGTTGGCGTTCGCGGCGAATCCGTGCACAGAACGCGCGGCTGTGAACGCCATGGAAAGAGGTAAACGAGCGGTGAAGCGCGTGGTAAATTTTGAGGATTTAGGGGTCGATGAAGGGAAGAAATTGGGCAGCGGAGCGAGCGGCGCGGTGTATCGAGGGGAAATGGACGGATTCAACGTAGCGATTAAAGTGTATAACAACATGGGGAAAACGAGCGATGGCAGGCCAGAGGACGAGATGGCCGCCGCGAGTTTAGCGACGACGACAACTAGTGATATCATAGAAGGAGCAGAACAAGAGCAAGAAGAAGAAACCGCGGATGGCGGCGGCGTCATTGAAACGTTAGCGAAATTTACCACCAAAGACGGCAAACGCGGTCTCGTGATGGAATACTTGGACCCGACAGATTGGAAAAACTTGGGAAATCCTCCGAGTTTTGACAGCGTTACGAGAGATACGTTCGATGGGAAGTTCACCGCGCGAGAAATTTTATCCGTCGCCGTTGATGTCGCGAAAGGTATTAATCAACTGCACAAAAATGGCGTCTGCCACGGCGACATCTACGCGCACAACATTCTCATCAACCGCGACGAGGATTACCCTTCGGCAAAGTTAGGAGATTTCGGTGCCGCGATGTTTTTCGACGACATCGAGAATCCTCAGTTTTCTCAAATGGTTCGCGAAAATGAAGCCAGAGCGTTCGGTTGTTTACTCGACGACATGTTAGTCAATTACGAGGGAACGCGCGGCGGCTCTGATACCGTCACGATTCGCGAAAACAGCCACGCCAGCGAAAAGCAATACTCAGGAGACAAAATACTCTTCAAACAGGAGATGAAGAGAAAACAACCATCGACAAACCTCGATACCGCGACCTCCATGAACGATGATGATAAAACCGTGCAGGAACGTAAAGAACAAGAACAAAGACGAGAAGAAGCCTGGAAAAAACACGACGAGCTCAGACGCGAAGCGGCGAAAGAACTCGTCACCATAACGCTCCCCAAAGACGGTTACGAAAAAACCATCGCGTCGCTGCGTCAACTTGCGGACGACCTCATGGACCCAAACCGATCTTCTCGGCCGACAAATTTCGACGTCATCGTCAAACGTGTTCGAGAGAGCGAGAAACTCTTCTACGGCCACGAGTACGCGAAACGGATCGAACGCGTCCAGTCGCTCCAGCGAAGACGCTACGAAGTCGATGCGATTTCCATCGAAGACAATTATAGCTACCGATTGAAACGCAGAGGGAGGAGAGGAGATGAAAACGCGAAAAAGAACGCGAACGAGGAGGGAGAGAAGAAAAACCAGCTCGACGAGACAAGGTAAAGAGAGGAGAACAGAGAAGGAAGGCTCTGCGTGTATACAGTAGTTTAGATTTTTTTTATTTATCATCACGCGTTTTCACGACACAAAAACATGAAAGTTAGTTAAAACACGTCACACTTTGCAAAATTCGAATCCCCCCGAGTTTGACGCGCGCGCCGCCATGTTCTTTCGCAGGAGCCTCCAACGCGCTCTGACGTTGTCTTCGCAACATCGACGGACAAATGCTGCCTTGAATGATGCTGCCCGCGGTATCAATAATATCAAATCATACGCCTCGCTCGTTCCCATGGTCATCGAATCTTCCCCGAGAGGCGAAAGAGCATTCGATATTTTCAGTCGATTACTCAAAGAACGCGTGGTGTTTTTGAACGGGCCCATTCACGACGACATGTCCGCGTTGATCGTCGCGCAGTTGTTGTTCTTAGAATCTGAATCCGTCACCGAACCGATACATTTTTATATCAACTCACCCGGTGGAAGCGTGACCGCTGGGCTTGGTATTTATGATACGATGAATTACGTGCAAGCTCCGATACACACTTTAGCGGTTGGGCAGTGCTCGTCGATGGGAAGTTTACTCTTGTCTGCGGGGACGCACAGGAAGGCGCTGCCGAATAGTCGCATAATGATACATCAACCGAGTGGGGGCGTTCAAGGAACGCAGTCGGATATCGCAATTCAAGCATCGGAGATTTTAAAGTTGAGAGAGAAGGTGACGAATATTTACGCGGAGCACACGAAACAGAAGAAAGATGTAATCGCAAAGGCTTTGGAGAGGGATACGTTTATGAGCGCGGAGGAGGCGAAAGCGTTCGGTATCGTGGACGAAATCATCGTGAAGAGAGAGTGAGGAGGATTGTGTGTGTTTTGATACGCGCGCGTAGCTTACGTCACTGTTGTAATATATCATATTATCAAAATTATTTGTGCATGTTCAATCGCGACCGACGAAGGCGTCGTCAATTGCGTGTAACTCTCGCCTATCATCTTCATTTTGAGCAGCGGCAGCGACGGAGAGTATGTGAACGTTTCCCAAGCTATCACCAACAGCTAATATTGGTGATGTGTTCGCGTTGGAATAACTGACCGCCGTGAGATGGAGGATGTTTTTCATTTCCCCTCGCTGGTTGTTTGATTTTTGCCCAACACCTACTTCATCAAACTTCTCTTCAAACCACGGGGTAGTCACGGTCAGAGATGCATCGCTTCGCGCGATATTGCTGTTGTTGCTGCTGTTATTACTACTAGTATTTTGAACCAATGCGCTCTCGCAGTTCCAAATGCGTAACGTGCCATCGTCGTACACCGCGGCGAGTTTCGTCCCGTCGTTGGTGTCCCACGCAATATCGTTGACTGGAGGGAGCGAAACGGAGAACGTCGTCGAACTTCTGCTGCTACTACTAGTACTATTAGTACTACTACTCGTGTCCTTACCTCCTTTCACTCTCGAAGGGGCCGGTACGAATGAGAGCATTTGCGACGGATCGGTTTCTTCGAAGATTGAAGATGATGTCTCTGGGCAGAGATCGTTTATGTTGTTCGTATGCGTATCTCGAGCTCGCCGCGTTTCGACACAATTTACTTTACGTTCCAGATTCAACACCCGGAAAATACGAACTGTACCATCAGCAGAAGCAGTCGCGAAGACACCGGGAATGGACGGGTGCTTCTTAATTTGATATATTGCCGCGTACAACGACGACATCGAGTGCGCTTTTATCTTCTTAACGATTGTGAACACACTCCTACGTCCATCACTTACATCACTCAAGCGTTTTACGCAAACGAAAACATCTCCCCGTATGGTTCCAACCAGAAGGCAAGATTGGTCGATGACATCTAAGCACGTCGCTTGTATCTCTAGAGAATCGTCGCATGTGCTACCACTTTCGAGTATAGTTTCTCCACTCGACTCCAGAAAGCGCTTTTCTTCGCGATGTTGAGTGTCATGTAAGGTGCGCAAAGCGATTGCCGATTCGCTAGGAATTTTTGCGCGTCCATCCATTCTGAGAACCGTACCATCTGTAGAGCAACTCACGGCAGAGAATTCGCACGGATCTCTCACTTCATCATCATCGTGATCTATAAATTCAACACTCCAAACCGCTTCTCTGTGCGAATGCTCTGGTCGCGATTCGTACAGGAGTTTGTGGTGCTGGTGAAAGGTACTCCCCTCCTTGCCGCCTCGAAACGCGACATCGAAGCATCGAACGCTCCCATCCAGGCATCCACAGAGGATGCGCTTGCTTTTATTTCTCAATTCGTCCTCTGCATCGGTATAATGAACCCTCTGCAACGCTATTGCCGTCACGGGAGTATCGAGAGTGATAGAAACCTCTGGATTCGTAGCGTCTCGAAGCGACCAAACGTGTACGGCCCCACGTTTCTCCAGATCTCTGTTCTTGAAGTATGCGAGATTACGTTTATTCGCATCTACCTTCTCATCGTAGTCATCGCTGCGCGGAACAAATTCATCTGCGTCTACGGATCCATGACAGATTATAACGACGCCATCAAAGTACGGATGGAATCGAATCGCGTTGACTCTCTTCTCTTTTCCATATTCTGAAGATGACGCCGTCGGATACTTGTACTCGTACAGTCTGGTCAGTTTCTTCGAAGCATCGAAGGATATCCCATTCCTCTCGTTGAACGCTCCCCGATATCGTAGCGTTTGTCCTAGCGTCAAACTCGCCCGAATTTGACGATCCACGATCGTTTCTACCCGTTCCAAGAACGCGCGGTGAACGTGTTTTCTCGCCTGCCCCCCGCCTTCCTTCTTCGTTCCCTGCACTCGCCAGCACGTCGCACTTTCTTTGGTTTCTGGTGAATCCGTAGACGTTTCACCAACAGCACAAGGGGGCACATACGTTTGCGTCGAGCGGTGTACGTGTATTTCGGGATCAAATGGAACCCTTTTTTTCTTGATTTTCGTGTTTTTCCTCCGCTTTGTTGCGGCGGACGCCGGTACGAACTCGATAGGCGACAACGCGATGCGCCTCGATACTCTCAAACTCTGCCTTTCCCATAGCTTGGAAAAGTCGACGCTTAAAATAGCATCGTTATCCTCCTCGCTTCTTTCCATTTTCGTCTCTCCTTCGTCCTCGCTCGAAGTACTCGCGCTTTCCTCGTCGCTCGTAACGGCCCAGCCTTCCTCCTCTTCTCCGTCTTTCCCACCACCAAACGCTTCGTTCTTTCTTGTCCATCGACACGGTTCCAACAGCGATCTCGGCGTCACGTCCTTCCCGTTCTCGTCGCGTATCACTCGCTCGTTCTCAATCACACCTTTCAAGTGATTCTGCGACGACAAAGAAAACGCACTCAACGACGTCGCGTCGTTGTTGTTGCTCGCGCCGCCGTTATTTTTGGTCAAACTTTTCGTCGTCCTCGTCCTCTTTTCGTGGGTTTTCCCTTGCGAGGAGGAAAAAGAGAGCCTTCCCAGCGAAGAAGAGGAGGCTGCGAAAGAGACGCGTCTTTTCTCGCGGTCTCCTTCTTTCGTGCCGCTCGTCTTCAAAGTCTTTGCGACGAGGAGCTTCTTCTTTTTCGAAACCGCCGCGGGGGAGGACGCGCAGGACGTCGTCGACGACGACGACACACGCGACGGTAACGACGACGACCTCTCGTCGTCGTCGGTGTGACTGTGCGAGGTGCGTCGCATGTCTCGAATGTTGTCTGCTTTTGCTTTTTGGAGAAAAAAAAAGTTTGACTGGGAGGAGAGCACAAAAAGGCGAAATCTTATTTAAAAAAAAGGCAAAATTGTTCTGGAACCCCACGACATACTTCTCAACCCCACTGAAAAGAATACAAAAAAAATACAAAAAAACAACCACGTGAGCTTATGTTCAATATTATTATCATCATTACAAGGTGGTGCACGTTCGTCGTGATGCTTGAAAAGTTGAAATAAAGCTTCTTTTCGGGCCAAGGCGAGTGCCGTATATATAGTTTAGCGGGCTGCACCATATTCAACCTTCACGCCGGCAGCTTCGACGAACGAGCCCTTGATAAACTTGGTTTTATAGGCGGCGACGGCGGCGACGACGGCGACGACGGCAACACCGACGATGGCGACCGAAGGGGAAGCAAAAGACGTCGTTTTTTGCTGCGCGAGACCGAGCGGAGAGTGAGAGGTCTTCTTCAATCGCATCGGAGCTTTGCCCAAGGAGGCGACGCACGATGCCGGTTTTGCGTTGCACGACGTGTCGCACGTGCCCCAGTTGTACGTCAAAGTGGTACCATCAAAGACTCTGTTGTGCGAAACGAAACCTGGGTTTTGGACCGTGTTCGTGCAAGCAGAGAGGGAGGCGAGAACGTCACCGGGCGGGCACTTATCTGTGTTCGTACCATCGCAGCCGATATCTGAAACAGAGTACCATTCGGTAAAGTTGTCTTTCCAGAACAAGTAAAAGCCGAACTCTTCTCCAACACTCGGTACAATCTTAGTCGTGAAGGTACCGCAGTCGGTTTGTTCCATCTCAACGGCATGATCGAAGAAAAAATCGTTGCTGAGGGACTTGGTGATGATAGCGGCGCCTACTTGAGCGGCAAAGTCAGTCGGTTGAAACGTCAAGGACGAGAGCGGGGAGCACCCGGCGTACAAGGTTATCGTATCCGTAGCTGGTTTCTTACTGCCGAGCCATTCATCAATCAATGCTTGGACTTCGGCGCTATGCGACGCATCGTCAAAATTCGTCTGCGGTTTGGTGTCAATGTGCGCTGGCAATATCAAAGCAAACTCGTCCAAATTTACCAGCAGAGCTGCAGCTTGAAGTTGATTGCTTTGACCTACACCGCTCATCCAACTGGTCACGTGTTTGTGCCAATTTTCGTTTTGAAACAAGTAGTTGAAGTAACCGGCGGTGTCGGCGGCTTGATAATAGTGAATCAATTCGATCTCCCATTCAATAGCGATGATGTCGTCGTGTCCGCCGTTGCTCAAGTGGACGTGCACATTCGATTCGTTGAAACCCAAATTCTTGATGTTGTGGTATACGAACTCGTGCAACAACGTCACCGCGACATCGTTGTCGACTAAAGCCATATTTGCGGAAAGTCCGATTCCTGGCGCTTGCATGATACTCTGTTGTTTAAGATTAAAGAAAATCACACTTGTCAGTCTCTCGTCAAAGATAGGCAAGCTAATAGTCGTAGCTACCGTATTATTAAGTCGTAGCTACCGTACTTTCAATTTAGTTGACAAAGAGAAACTATAAACGTGCAGCGGGTTTTACCGAATCAATCAAAACGTACCGAGGAATGAACGAAATAGTTCCCGGAGGCACCCAACTGGGGAACCTCATCGGTTTTTCCGTGCAATATGGTGCTCTCGACCCAGGCTTTTCGCGCGGCCGTGGAAAAGTCTCGCGGCCCTTTTTCCTGATGTTCGACTGACCCCGCGGCAAAAGACCCCGCGGGTCGACCGGCGGCCAAGCATTGTGGCGCAAAGAAGGCAAAAAAGCACGTCGCGACGAGCGCGACGCGCAGTAAAAATTGTGTCGACGAACGCTTCATTCGTTCGTTCGTTCTCTTTTTTTGTAGAGGAAGAGGAACTGTTTGCGGCGTTGCGGTGGTGTGTAGTTCTCGCTTCTCTCGATGTGGTTTGTGGTGTGCTTAACTATGGTGACTTTTAGTGTTCACATTTTTTTTTTCTCTCTGTGGAGAAAACCCTAAACAAAAATGAATGAAACACACGAGGACCGGACGAGTTTGAAAAAGCAACCGACAGCTTTTTTTCTCGCTCGTATCATTTTCAAAAAATTCCAAACAAAAAAAGAGCGCACTCTCATCGCACTCATCGCTTCAACTTTACGCGAGAGCGTCGTCGAAAAAAGTAACGCGCGCGCTTCTCGTCGCACCCCTTCGTCGCTGTCGTCCCAAACCGCGCGCGCGCGAGAGCATTTTTTTTGTATCGACGCGATTTCCGGTCTTCTTTTGGATCGCCGTTATAATAGAGAGCGAGGGAAAGGAATTTGATTTTTAAAATTCACAGTTGGGGAAATAAATGTTTTACTCGGCTCTGTCGGTGTCCGCTCGAAGCGGGATGGTCGTTCGATGCGGCTCTTGTTCTTCTTCTTCTTCTTCTTCCTCGGTGTCCAGGAATAAGGTTTTACCCGCGAGAGCGCCGAAAGGCCGGCGCATTTTCTTAGTCAAGTCGAAACCTCAACAAAGATTTCGTGAATTCACGAGAGTCGGCTTCTCGTTGTTCGACTCTGGCGTCGTGGGTTGGCGCTCGACGACGAGAGAGAGCGAAGAGATGTTCTCGTTGAAAAATGCGGAAGATTCCGACGACGACGAATACGCGATGGATGATCCACTCTCATCGTCGTTCCTCGGCGCTTTCCCGAGCGAATGGCAAAACAGCAACGAAAAGATGCGATTGGTTTTAGACGCCTTTGAAGGGTGCTCCCGCACCGCGATGTTGACGCTCGGGCCGATACAGGCGTGCGTGAGCGCGCAGGCGTTGCTGGTGTTTGTTGCGGAAAAAAAAGAAACAAAACAAATTGGAGAACTTTTTGAACGATTTCTGGCAAGGGAAAGTGGCGTTGGCCACGGAACGCGTGAAGGAGAAGATGTCCGTGGACCGAGAGTTATTGGAGAGGCACTTTGAGAGAGAACGAGGCGAGTACAGAGCGAAATTGGCTAGTTTGAGAGGAGAAAACGAGACGATTAGAAATCGGGCAGAGATGACGCGTCGGGAGATGTTTGAGACGAAAGGAGTGGTGAGAAAACTGAAAGAGGACATAGAAGGGTTCAAGTCTCTCGTGGAAAACCAAAAGGAAGAGATGGAACAGTTCAAGAGGAACGAGTACGCGTTGAAGTGCAAAACGGAGCAGCAGTTTGATTCAATGTACCAAACGTTTACGAAAGATTTCGTCTTGTTGAGGCATGCGAAAAAGCAACAAGCTAAAGCGCATAAGTTTGAAATCGAACGACGCGATCGAGCGGAGAAGGTTTTGGAGGCGAAGACGGCGCAGCAGTTCGACAAGATGTACGAGACTCTGGTGAGAGATATCGCGCTGAAAGATCACGAGATCGCGCAGTTGCAAACGCAATTGAGCGCGTACGAGGCGGATTTGAAAGAGAAGGAGAGAGCGATCGAGGATATGGAGCTGAAGCTGCGCATGGCAAACGAGGAGAAATCGAGAGTAGAGCGGGCGTTGATAAGTGCAAACCATCATCACGAAACTGAAATCGAGGAATTGAACGTGGTAATCACTGGTTTGTTGGATTCGATTCAAACGCTCGAACGCAAAGCAGCGGAAGAGGAGGTGCGTAAAGAACGCATTTGGAGCGAAAAGACATCCGAAATTGAAAGTTTGAAACAAAAAGTGCTCGATTTACGCATCGATCATTCAGTTGTCGAGCATCGAATGGAATTGGCGCGTCAACAGTTGGAGAAGGAGTACGAAGAAAAGAAAATTGAAGTTTCCATGGAGGCGGATACGAGAATCGTCAACAACATCGAAAGAGTCGCCCGCGCGCAATTTGAGAGATTACACGATATGACCGTGTTGAAGAATAAGTTTGTCCGAGAGCACGAAAACGAAATGGAAACTTTAAAAGCGTCGTTAGAGATGAAAGAGCGAGAAATTGTTGAGAACGCGAAGAAGGCGGAAGAGAAAATCGAAGCCATAGCGAGGGAACTCGCCGAGGCGAAAGATTCCTACGCTCACGAGTTGAACGTTGCTTCCGATTTGTCGTCTTCTCGAGCGTTAGAGATTGAAAAATTGAAAGCTGAAATGTCAGACGCGAATGAGAAAGAGCGCGAGATTGTCGAAGAGTTAAAGGCGGTGCAAGCGGCACTTTTTGAAGAGAAGGCAAAAGTCGCTCGAGTTGAGCAAGACTCGAGCGAGAAATTGAAGCAAGCAGAATGGGACTTCTTTTCAGAGAACGCTAAATTGAAACAAGTCGAAGACGAGTTGGAATTGAAATTAGAGCACGCAAACTTAGAGAAGCACCAGATTGAGAGGGCATTGTATTCCTCTGCCGCGCATGAAAGCGAGCTTGAAGAGAAAGTCGAGAACTTGAAAAAATCAATCGCCAAGGCTGCAAAAGATGTTGAATATACCGAAGCGAAGCTGGAACAATCCAACTTGGAAAAGTCCCAGATTGAAAGAGCGCTCATCACGCAGCGCGCGAACGAACAGGAGTTTCGCGCGGAAATCGCGACCATGAAAAGTTCCGTCGAACAGTGGGCGAAAGCGGTCCAAGTTTCCGAAGAGAAATTGGAGCAATCCAACCTGGAGAAATTTCAAATCGAAAGAGCGCTCATCACGAGAACGAAGAATGAAGAGGAACTCACGAAGAATGTGCAAGAGCTGACTGCGCGTCAAGTATCGTTCGAGACACAGTTTCGAGAAGCGCGCAGAGCGGCGAAAGCAGAAAGAAAGGCTCTCTACACGCTCGCGAGAAACGAAAACGCGAAAGCGCACAGACAGAATTCGGCGACAGGCACGAAAGATTTAGAGATTGAGCGTCACGCGCAATACGCACAGATGCGCGACGATTTGGAAGGTATGCAACGAAGAGTCAAACAGGCGCAAATCGCGTGCGACACCGAACGCCGCGCGCGTGAAGTCGCAGAGACAGAGCGGGACTCTGCTTTGCATGAACTGAGCTCGTCCAACGCTCGTATCGCGCGAGAGGAAGCGTCTTCGTCTCGTTCGTCGTCTTCAACATCGAGCGAGAGTAACGAAAGTAGAATGGAAACGCTCGTCCGAGAAAACGAAGAATTAGTCGAACGCGTGAGACTGCTCGAAATCGTCGCTCTAGACGCTCGTGAACAAGAAGCCCTAGCAGTTAATCGATTGGAAGCAATAGAACTGAAAGCTCAAGAGAGAAGAAATCGCGTGTCGAACGCAATCGACTCGCACGTGGGGAAGAAGGAAAGCAGAGATTCAAACTCGAGCGCGAGAAGTACTTCACGTTGAAGTTCGACGCGCTTAGATTGCTTGTGTAATTTATTTGAATAGTTTTATAACGACATAATGACGTAATAACAATCGACAACACATGCTACTTTTTATAATTGCTAATAGATGACTGAAGAAAACTCTAATTCTCACCGTGATGGCCGTGGAAAAAGCTCGACATGAAGCCACCATGTCCCCCATGCCTCGCACCACTGTTATTCTCCTCGTGGTCGTCTTCAGATACGACGTCTTCGCTATTTGCGGCATCCACGGCGGAGTCATTGGTATCTCCATCTGAGCTTTCGCCCTCCTCCGACGTGTCGCCGCCATTCTCCTCCTCGCTCGCTGACGCGCTCGTCGCTTTTTTCTTCTTGCTCGCGCCAGCGGAAACGCCCGGCAAATCAAGATGGTACGAATGTGCCAACGCGATTGCCGCGCGCTGCACGACTGAAACATCATCCTTCTTCGCGACTGTCTTATCAAACTTTTGCAAAGTAACAGATGATTTCGCAGCCGGGCGCCCGTGAGATACTTTCCCGGCCACTTCCAAGATTCCGCTACCGCCATGCAACGCGTCGCTCTCCGCGTCGCATCCGCATACAGATAAGCCGACTCTCGCGCACTGCTGGTTTGCTCTCGTACGATGTCGCCGAACCGCTGCATCCGAGGCAAGAATCGCAGCCGTAGCGATTCGCTCGGCTTTCGTTGCAGCCTGATCGTCTCTTGACTTTGGCGTCACGATGCGGATTTTTTTCGTCGCTTCCAAAACGAGCATGACGTCGCGTTCGAGTTCCCAACTGTGGTGAGGCGCCTCGCCGAATTCTCTCGAGGTTTGGTAATAATCAGCTTTCTCCCAGTAGTGCCACTGCGACGAGCCAGACCGTAAATCTGATTCCGTTCCAACGCCGTAGACGGTGACGTGATCGCAAATTTGCATAGCGGCGAAAATAGCCAAAAATCCTGAACTCGGACTTCCTTTTCCGGCGTATTCCAGCTTGCGCACGCTCTCAAGCGCGGTTTTATAATTTTGGAGCAATTTACCAGCCTGCGCGATGGACGGGTCGGTCATTTTCACAAAACTTACGTCTCCGCGTCCAGACTTGCGCAAGCGTTGTTGCAAAGCGAAGTGATCGCCTGGGACAACTCGAGTACCAACTAACGTCACCCCGAGCTCGAGCGGCATGACGTTGGCAACTTTATTACTATCGATTTGCGTGTTCGAATATCGTTGCGTCCAAATGGAGTTGAGTGTACGCAAAGTTGTTTTGTTTCCGACGAATCGATCAAACCCAACCGTCGGAGCATTGTTCATTCGAATGACCGCAGAGTGTCCGTCAATTTCTTTCCCGTTCGAATCGAGTAAAAGCCTTTGAGAGTTACCAACCACCGCGCACGTTTTGAAGTCGCGATTGTACCTCGGCGTTAATTTCAGCATTTCTCTCGCGTGCTTCGCACCACTGTTTGCGACTTTATACAATGCTCGACCTAAACTTTGTGGAATGCCGTAAATGGACGGAAACGACAATTCTGCCGCCATGTCGCGTCGAAATACGTCCGCTTTTTTCATCATCAAGTCTTTCAAATTCGCCTCGCGATTGATGTCCTCCGCTCGATTTCTAAGTTGTTCGAGCCATTTACCTTCAGCCGACGCCCCGGCCGACGCCGCCGCACGAATCTCATTCAAGGCCTTTTCGTACGCCTCCGCCGTAATTTTATCTTCCTCGCTATCGCTGTTCGAATCTTCGAGCGCGTGCGCCAACGCGCCGTCTAAAAGCGTCGATCGATCAATCGTAGATATGAGAAAATCATCCATGTCCGCCTCGCCGGTAATTTCTTCTCTCTGATTCTTCGTCATCTTCTCTTGAATCTCACTCGCACGTTCCCTATCTGTCACGTCTAGTTTCATTCTTTCCCTATCCGCATCAATCGTCGTTGCTCCTCCTCCTCCTCCAGAACACTTCGATTCCGCTTTCAACGCCGTCGCAATCAAATGATACGCCGCTCTCCTCGTGGCAATTCTATCCTTCGCGATCGACCTCGCCGCAACCACCGTGCAATCCGTGCACCCTCGAGTTTGCAATCTCCTCTGACATTGCGCGTTTTGCTCTTTAATCCGCATAACTCTCGAATAACACGCCGACGCGCACTGCGTGTAATCCGTCACTTGACACTTCGCCTTCATGATATCTTGCAACTCTTTCACCTTCTCGTTCGCCTCGCGCAACTGCGCGCGCAAAGCGGCTATTTCCACGTCGATTTTTGTTGAACTCGCCTTCTTCAGCGCTTTCTCGTCGCACCCGGCGATGGATTCGTCAATCGCCGTCTGGCTCGATTTCATCGACTCGCACTCTTCCGAGCAATCCGGACACTGTTGTTGTTGCGTTGGGCAGTGACATCCATCGCCGCCGCCGCGCTCTCCTCCTCCTCCGATTCCACCGAACGACCTCGACGGATGATGATAACGATGACGATGATCGGGAGGAGAAGAAGAAGAAGACGAAGAACCGCCGGTAAACATCACCGCGCACGTCACCGCCACCAAACACACCAAAACCATCGCCCCCAATCGCTTCGCGCGTCTCTCCCTTTTCGGCGTCATTCGAAACGTCTCTTTATCCATGTTTTTTTCTTCTTTCTTTTGACGCAGTGCACAAAAATAGAAGACGCGCAGCACCGCCGCGCGCTGATCTTAGCTCGGGTTCTTTTTTTTTGGCGGTGGGAAAGAAGGTGCGCGAGCGGTGCGCGCGTGGTCTCGCGTCGGGCGTCTGCGTGCGAGGAATGTTACTTGTGGACAGATTTGGAACACGGTCGTTTTAGGGTTTCAGAAGAATTTAAAAAAAACGCTCGTTCAACTTTTGCGCCACGAGAAAAAAGAAAAAAAAGAAACGAAGCGTTACGTTTTTATTTATACGAGAAGAGCACTTCATTCGGGACGCGCGAGAGACCCAACCGAAGAACAAAGCGAAGAACAAACGAGTCATACATTCAGACGACGCAGGAGATGAACTTCGACGACTTGGACGAAGTTTTGGATAAACTCGGTCCGGTGGAAACGTGGGACGTGCACGCGCCGGAATATTCGAGGGGGGATAAAAAAAAGCGCATCTCGCATTGTCGAGAACGGTTTGGATTAGGTGATCCGACGAACGCGGAGGAGGCGATGCGCGCGAGCGAGATGCTGGTCGCGAGAGCGATCGCGGAAACGATGATGATAAAGAGTGATTTGGAGAAGAAGAAGAGAGGGGCGATTTTGGATATTCCGGAGGAGAAGTGGACGGGGATAGAGAAATCGGCGAGTCAGTTTGAATCCGACGTGTTGACGAACGCGCGCGAGAGAGGGATCGGGAAGTACATCGATTTGAGCGCGACTGGGATGCGATTAAAATACGCCAGGTTTGGAGACGAAGGAAGCGACCGAGTGGTGATTCTCTTACACGATACCGGGGAGAACGGAGAGTTGTACTACGGGTTAGCGAAACAGATTCACGAGAAAGGCGGGTTTACCGTGTATTGCGTGGATTTCAGAGGGCACGGCGATAGCACGCACTCGCGCGAAGGACAGTACGACGTCCCGTCGTTCGTGGCGGATATAGAATCATTCATCGTCGAATTGGATTTGTATGCGCATCCAGTCGCGTTGGTTGGTTTTGGTTTAGGCGCGATTATCGCGGCGGCGTTTGCTGGAGAGCACGAACACTTGGTCGCCGGCGTGACTTTGATCGAGTCGCACCCGAGGTGTCGAGAAGACGCGGTGGCGTTTCACAGGTTCCAAAACGTCACGTTTGGGTCACTGAGAGAAGCGATAACGTTTGAAATCGCAACCATTTGGCCAGATAACGAGCGAAGAAACGGAAAACAGTGCTGTAAACGCATGCTATCAAAATTCCGGAAACCTAAAGGCGACGAAGTCACGGGCGTCATGAAGTTGTTCAGTCAAAACATGGCAAAATACGAGTTTCGCATCGACCGCAAATTCTTATTCAAAGTTCCATCCGCGGACGAATACTTCAAGATTCTCGAAAAAGTTAAATGTCACGTCTCAGTGTACCGAGGCGAACATTCTCAGTTCATGAACGAAAAAGATCTCGAAGACGTCTTGGCCGCCTTGCGCAGATACGACGACGAAGCGACGAACAAGAGACCGAAAAAGAAAACCGTCCGAGGTAAATCCATCCCAGACGCCGCCCACTACGTCTTCGAAGACCAACCCGGAACGCTCCGCGACTACATCCTCCACTCTCTCCTCATCTCCGAATCCAGCATGATTGTCGAAAACAACGCTTCGCGCACGCCAGAGTTCCTCAACTTGAAGCCCCTCCCGAAATACGCCACCGTCGAAGACGCCGTCCGAGCTTTGAAACCGCGGAAAATCCCAACCGAAGAAGACGTCGATCGAGAGTTGCGAAAGTTCAAAGACCACTGGGACGAGTGCGACTCGGACGACGAGAGCGAGGAGAGGAAAATGCATCGGAAGTACGGCACCGCGCTCGCGAACAACGACTCGCAGTATTTTGGAATGGTTGGTTAGAGTACTCGTAGAAAAATTTTAATAACGAAAAATCTGGACAAAAAAGTGGATAATGACGCGCTCGTGTGCTTCTTCATCTGTTCTCGTCTCGTCGCCTTCTCTCTCGCGGCGGCGGCAGCAGCAGCAGCAGCAGCAGCAGCAGCGGCGGGAAGAACGTCATCATAGTCTCCATCGGTTACGACCGCACCGTCGATCATCCTTTCGTTCTTTTGCTTCGTCTTCTTCGAAAAGAAGAAGCGACGGTGATGATGTCGCAACAACCCCTAACAACAACAACAACAACGACGCGTCGACGACGACGACGACGACGACGACGACGACGACGACGAGTAGTAAACCCATCTCGGAATGGTCCCTCGCCGGTTTACTCGAAGAACTCCAACGTCAGGAGAAAAAAGCGATGAAGAAAGTCTCGCAAGCGACGACGCGATTGCGCGAAGCGAAAGAAATCGTCGATCGATTGCTTCTTCTGGAGGAGAACGACGAAGCGACGGCGTTGGAGGAATTGGAAAAGTGTCCAGACGTGGACGCTTTGGAACGAGATTTAGGGGAGAAGCGAACGCGGTTGGAAAACGTGCGCGCGCTGAGCGAGATGACGTCGAGCGCGTCGTCAGGAGGGAAGAAAAAGACCGCGATAACAGATGAAGAGAAATGGAAACAGTGCGTAGAGCTGGCGATAGAGTTAGACATATCGGATTCACCGCCGCCGCGACCTCCTCGAGGGCCGAAGAAGGTAAAAAATGCCAACAAGAACGCCGTTCGGCCTCGGCGGCCGTATTTCGCGTACGCGTCTACGCCTTCGATGGACGGCAATAATAGCGATAACAACAACGAAACACCGACCGAAATCCGGGTCGGTCGCACGTCCGAAGACAACGATATCGTCTCCTTAGACCCAACCAACGACCCAAACGAGTGGTGGATGCACGCCGCTGGATGCCCTGGTTCCCACGTCGTCGTCAAATCCACCGCGCCGAGCGATTCCGCGTTGCTCGACGCCGCGTTGCTCGCCGCCAAGTTTAGCAAAGCCTCCCAAGTCGGTCGCGTGAAAGTCTCCGTCGTGCGATGTCGACAAGTCTCGAAACCGAAAGGTGCCAAGGCTGGTTTGGTCAGGTTGTCTGGTGACGTCAGGACGATGGAAGTGAGGGTGGATGAAAATCTCGATCGGTTGGACGCGCTCGAAAAGACGAAAGATTTTCACTTTTAGTGGAAGAGAAAAAGAAAGTTCTCTTCCAATTCTTCTTCTGACGTCATTTCACGAAGAAGAAGATATATATACACGATAATAATAAACTTTAAAAATGACGAAAATCGCAATCTTGTGCACCTCTGCGACGACGTTCGGGAAGAACAACGATAAGGGCCCGACCGGCGTGTGGCTGGAAGAAATCGCGACGCCGTATTACGCGATGAAAGAGAAGGGATTTTCGATTGACTTTTTTAGCGTCCGAGGCGACGAGATTCCAATCGACAACGGTTCTCGCGGGGAAGGCTTCTACACGGCGGACTGCAAGCGGTTCGACGAAGACGAAGAGTGCAAAGAGAAGATGAAAACGTCGAGAAAGTTGAGCGATTTGAACGCGGAAGAGTACGACGGTGTGTTTTTGCCCGGGGGGCACGGGTGTTGCACTGATTTTCACGGAAACGAAGAGTTGGCGAAAGTCATCGAGACGTTTTTATCGAAGCGGAAACCAGTCGCGCTGGATTGTCACGCACCGATCGCGCTGTTATCGTGCACGAAAGCAGACGGAAAGACGCCGCTGGTGAGCGGGATGTCTGTGACGGGATTTTCAGACGAAGAAGAAACGCAAGTTGGCATGCAGGAAGAGGTGCCGACGTTGATTGAGAAAGAGATGGTCGCGCAAGGCGCCAAGTACTCGAAAGCCGAAAGCGCGTGGGGCGCGCACGCGGTTGTCGATGGTACTTTAGTGACCGGACAGAATCCAGCGAGCAGTAAATTGTGCGCGGAGAAGTTTGTGGAGTTGTTGGCGTTGACGCAAACTCAGGTCAATTAATGTGTCATGTAGTCGAAGAACGCGTAGTGCACGGTTAACTCAGCCGCATCGGAATATGGTATATGAACGTAGGCAATCACGTACACTTGTTTTTTTACAGATGTTATATATATATATAAATGATTTTTAATGATGATAGTACACAATAGGGCACAAAAGGAAGACGCGCGCGAGCGAGGTCAGTCTTACCGCGCGCCGCTCGACGACGACGTCGAAGACGAAGAACCTCCCCCCCGGCTATTGCTCTTTGACTTTTTCTTCTTGTTGTTCTTCGACTTCACTTTTAACAGCGTCTTCTCCACGTCCACGACGTTGTTTTTAATCGAAACATCCCCAAACTCCAAATCATCCATGAATCCTTCCGGTATTCGTTTCACGTGTCTCGGATCGATGAACGGAATCCACTCGTCTGGCGGGTTCACGATTCTGGAAAACTGCGAAAACTCCCCCGACGCGACCGAAGGCTCCTTCGCCGGTCGGATCAATTTCATTCCATTGCACTGTTTTAAATACTTATCTCCTTTGCGATTGTTACATTTCGCGCACGCGGTCGTTAAATTCGTCCAGGACCATTCGCCGCCTTTCGAGGCTGGAACGATGTGGTCTATGGTTAAATCATCCTTCGCGCCGCAATACGTGCACGAGTGATTATCTCTAATCAACACGTTCTTCCTCGACAACGAGATCGACGCTTTCTGCTTATCATACACTCTCGTTTTCACCACCGCGGGTAAATAAAACGCAGAATACGCGGACGCTACCATCTCCTCGTAATACTCCAAAACGTCTACCTTATCAAACATCGCTAATATCAACGCCTTTTGCCAACTCACGATGTTGCTCGTTTGCATCGCCACGTCCAGCACGAGCACTCTTCGCTGATCCAACTCTCGCGCGGACGTTACGATTCGGCTCTTCTCCACGTCCGATCGATATTCAAACATGTTTTCATTCATACCTATAATCGTTGCTGTTGTTGTTTTTGTTGTTCTTCTTCTCGCAGCATTAGTAGCGTTGGTGTTGTTTGTCGTCGTCGACGTCGAGTGCGTCAAAGTCGTTTGCGCGCGCTTCTTCTTTTGGTGGTGTTCGCCAACATTTTCCCCCGCGGAAGCGACGAAAACAGTTGAAAAAACTCGACGACGTCCACCATCTTTTCGAGCGACGACGACCGAAAGCGAAGAGGAGGAAAGTAACGCCGACGACTCGAGACCACCACCGGCGGTAAAAACTCGTCGTTCTGCTCCTCTTCTTCTATCACTACTCGAAGAAGATCCAAAGAACGACGTCGTTCTTCGTTCCCTAAGGCGCGGTGAAAAAGAAGAAGCGTTCTGGGGACGAAACGACGTTTCGCAATTTGAAAGCGAAGATGATGCGAGCGACAACATCTCTCTTCGCTAAGTTGAATGACTTCTGGTGGGGGGATCTGAAAACGACCACCTCGACGACGGCGTTACTGGTATCGAAAAAATCGTCGACGGTAGTAGCGATGGGTGGTGAGTGGCAAACGCGTGTATTTTGCGCGCTTCTTCTTCTTCTCCAGAGGGTGGTGCGTGGTATTCTGTTGTGCGCGCTTTTGTAACGAAGAAGAGAGAATATTATTTTTGAAAAAATAAATATCGAC
>Ga0181601_10001601_pt1 | contig 19394 bp, 14 predicted proteins | sample 041ome_8_FD_133020 | JGI IMG/M metagenome (GOLD analysis project Ga0181601, IMG submission 133020) | Coastal salt marsh microbial communities from the Groves Creek Marsh, Skidaway Island, Georgia - 041407BS metaG (megahit assembly) | ecosystem: Environmental > Aquatic > Marine > Intertidal zone...
AAATACATGTCGGACAGTTTGGGTAAGCTTTTCAGGCTCGGAAGTCTCTGCAAGTCTTGTAAATCCGACAAGATCTGCAAACAAGACTGTCACCTTAGCGCGCTCACCACGGTCGAATCGTTCGATATCACCCGCCAACAAGGTATCTAGAACACGCTCGGGAACGTATGCTTGAAACATATCACGAACTCTTGTTGCTGCCTCTATCTGAACAAGATAGAGCTGATAGGCCATCATTATCGACCCAATTACACCGACACTAACTATGTGTGAGGGATCCCACACACGCGCGTTCATAAAAAAATCAAGCCAATTTGCAACCAATATGAACACCATAAAGCCACTCAGCATCACCAGCGCTCTCACTGTTACCAAATTTGGAAAAACAATAATCAAATAAACACCTAAAGCGATTGCTATAATGAAGGAGCCATGCGTCCAGTTCACAGCCTCATCCCAGTGAATACCAGACAACCATGCCTCGGCAATCAACGCTTGCAAAGTCACCCCAGGGATCGGATACCCCATCGGAGTCATTACACGATCCGCAAGACCGGCGGCTGATGACCCAAGCACCAGAATTTGGCCCTTTAAAACTGCCTCCGGGATTACACCACTCAAGACGTCGACAGCTGACACCGTTCGTACTAACCGTGGGTCAAAAACATAAGGGATCAAATACTGCTGTCGGTCGACACGACCCATTGTGCTTCGATGCGTTACAGAGCCGACGATTTGTGATGGCAAGTTAGAATACTCGTGCCCACCGGCGCGAATCAGTCCAGGAAGCCTACGAACCACACCATCAGGATCTTCGATGATATTCACATGGCCAACTCGACCCTGATCCATTGCATCAGCCAATTCAGAGAAAAGCCCTACCCAGCCGGTGGCAGTAGCAAAAACCTTATTATTTAAAGTCTGTTTCTGCCTATCTGCATCATTGACTGCCAATTCACCAGAGCGCTGGTCAGACTGAAAATCAAAAGCCGTCACCAAAACAAATCGGGGATCCTCCAAGAGGGCCAATAACTCAAGATCATCATCGCCACTCGGCTCTGGGAAGAACAGATCCACTGCGATGAGCTCGGGCTCTGCCATTTGAAGCAACGACATCAACGTGGTTAGTTCAACTCGAGACCAAGGCCAGCGCCCGATAGCTGAGAGACTTTGATCATCAATATCGACTACGGTGATACGTGGTGAGGCAACCGGATCAGAAACAAGCGTCCGAGCCTTCAGGTCGTACCATGTACGAGACAAAGGGCTCGTATCCACCACAAATGACAGACCTAAAAGGACCGCAAGAACGAGCCTAATTCTCAGACCAGCCACTCGCGCCAACGAATCGGCTATTTTCATTCAAAACCTTCTCAAATAATAAGCCTGCATTTGCTCCACCGGAGGCAATAGCTCCATTCACTTTATAATCTGGCGTCAGCGCACGGAGATATCCTTCTGCAGATAGTTCGCCCTTCACTTGAATTTGATCACTCGCTGATTGGCTTTGAATATCGCTACCAAATAGGAACTCTCGTGAGGCTAAATCAATCGTTAAACGCGAGTTCTGCATCGACGCCTGCTCAATCCGTGAGCCGTTTAATAAATAAGCCTCATAACGGTCTAAACTATACTCCGTAGTCCCCTCACGGACGGTATCACTCGTTTGCGGTTTCAGGAACAACCCAAACAGCGAGTTAGCAGAAACGATTCGCCAGTCATTGGCTAAAAATGGAGCAGTGGGTTTAAATAAATTACCCAGAATCTGTTGATAGTTCGTCCAATGTGACCAACCAACTGTGTCTTCACCAAAATCCGACTTCCGGGTGACCTCAACTGAATTGTCGAGCTTTAGTGTAGTGACCTCAAATTCGGCATCGAGAGCCACAGCGGGCATCTCCAAAATTTGCTGACGCTGGCGCTGTCCCGCACCGTCCTGCAGTAACGAAATCTCAATCACATGTGAGTCACCAGCAAATAATTCAACCAGCTTTGAAGAATCGCAAGCACCCACATCATCAGCGCTACACTCATCATCTAATGGGGCAATCGCAACCCCACCGGATTGTACAAAAACACGCGTTTTCTTATCGTCTGAAAATACTGTGTAGTCTGTCCCGCGAATACCAATAGCAGAGATCGGCGTATTCATCCGATACGCATCTTTGTTGGCACGACCGGCCTCACCCGTCACCGAACGGACTGTCCCTGCCTCAAGCGTAAAGCGAACGCGGTTATCTGCAGGACGATCAGGAAAATAAGCATATTCATCGACACGGAGTCGTGAGTTTGGTCGCACGCTAACTAGAGCACCATCGACGAAACGAATGTGCACATGCCCATTACCACCTGTCTCGACAACATCACCGACAAAAATCGTATCACCGCGCGATACCGAGGAGTCGCCGAGGGCAAACGCAACAATGCCTGCTTCCGCATTAGCTATCACACTGAACGAGTAGGACAACCCAATGATATAGATTGCTGCACGCATCAAACGGCCAAACATTCACAACTCTCCAAACAGCTGAGCCCACAAACCCATCATCGAGGATTTGCCTGTTGCCTTGCATAATCTACCATGTCAGCCAACATCTCAGCCGACAATGCGTACGGGACAGTTCCTACCAGGTCCTCCAATCGAGCGGTATCCCCCCTCAATGTCGGAACCTCAGCACCACGGTGCAAAACCTCTACCGTTACCAGATCAACCGAATGATCAACATGCTGTACCATACCGGAAACTAATCGTTCGAGCGATTGTGCGACGCCTGAACAGACGTTGCAAACACCTTGTAAGGGATAACGCTGACTGACACAGGAAACATAGACATTCACCACATCCTCAAGCCAAGCAAAGTCACGCTTAAGAGCGAGGTTCCCCAATTCCAAAGTCGGCAACCCTTGAGCCAGTACTTTTGCCACCTTTCCAAATAGAAATGCGTCGGACTGACCGAGCCCTGTGTAATTAAATGGCCTCAAAACTAAAATGGGAAGAGCGTCGTAGGCATATACCAGCTGCTCCATTGCCAACTTACTGAGTGCGTAATGACCCAATGGCTGTGGATCGATCGTTTCTGATAAAACACTATACTGCCTTGCCGCTGCACCATATACAGTAGCGGAGCTTGCCAAGATGACCTGTTGCACACTAGATAAGTGGCTTGCAGCATTCAAGACATTTTCAGTACCCACAACATTCACTGCGTACAAATCATCCGGCGGCTGATGTTGTGGCTGACTGATTGCCGCCAAGTGGATCAGAGCCTCTGGATCAAAATCGATAATTTCGTCACTCAATCTCTTCCGGTCTCTGCAATCAACCCGAGACGCGCAGACCATCATACCCGCCCGCATCAGAGCAGCAACCAGGGGACGTCCGGTAAATCCTTGTGCTCCAGAGACCCAGACCCGCTTGATCAAAACATTCGATCTCGCGACAAGTCTGACTCAACCATCATTTGACACAGTTCTTGAGCGGTTACGGTTGGTGTCCAACCCAACACATTGTGTGCTTTCTGATAATCACCGATCAATAAGTCGACTTCAGCCGGTCTGAAGTACTGAGGGTTCACACGGACCCGAACCTCACCTGTTGATTTCTCATAGGCTAGCTCATCAGCACCAGATCCTTCGAAAATCAAGTCCATCCCAACTGCAGCAAAAGCCCAAGAGACAAAATCGCGAACCGTATGTGTTTCATTCGTCGCTAACACAAATGTATCCGACTCACTTGCTTGCAACATGCGATACATTCCATCGACATAGTCTCCCGCAAATCCCCAATCACGTCGCGAATCGAGATTTCCCAATTCCAATATCGATTGATTTCCTCTCTTGATAGTGGCGGCGGCGTGACTAATCTTTCGCGTCACGAACTCAAGACCACGTAGCGGTGATTCGTGGTTGAACAAAATACCGCTAGTTGCGAATAACCCATGAGCTTCACGATAGTTCACTGTCATCCAGTGCGCATACAACTTCGCAACACCATATGGACTCCGTGGATAAAATGGTGTGTCTTCTGACTGAGGAACTGCCTGAACCAATCCAAACATTTCTGAAGTACTGGCTTGATAAAATCGAATCTCCGGATTCACAATCCGTATCGCCTCCAATAGATGAAGACACCCAAGACCAGATGCCTGAGTGGTCAACTCAGGCTGATCAAAAGACACGCCGACAAAACTTTGTGCAGCCAGGTTATATACTTCATCTGGCTCGCAATCCTTAAGTACACGAATTGCTCCAGACGCATCTGTCAAGTCAAATGGAACCAGTTGGAACTCTGGGTGACCCAGCACTTCAAGCGATTGCAGTCGCCACAAATTTAAGCTCGCGCTTCTTCGATGAGCTCCGCATACCCGATATCCTCGGTTGAGCAAATACTTTGCGAGATAAGCGCCATCCTGTCCTGTCACGCCAGTGACCAATGCTTTTTTTACCTTCATCCAGAACCCTTAAGTCGTTGACGAACAAGACCCGTCAGCATGCCATAGTAACGTTTGGCCAACACCCCATAATTGTGAGTAGCCGTCCATTGTCGAACCCGTTCTAACTGCTTAAGAAGCAGATCATCATTGATTCGTGCTCGCATCGCAAAATCGGTTAACTGGTCCGCCATATCTGTCACTGAATCAGAATCAAACCGTGTGACTAGATCTCCGAACTCATCAAATATCGGAAGATCAGAGGTAATCACTGGACGATCAACGGCCAATCCAAAACGAACAGCTCCACTGGCCCCTTGCTCCGTGGTGCGGTACGGAAAGACCAAAAGGTCCGCCAAACTTAAGCCATCGAGCGCCAATTCATCGTCCAGAAATTCGGTTACCACCGTCACATGCTCCTCCACTCCCAATTCACGAATCTTCTTCGTGGCAACGGCAATCGCCTGCCGAGAAATGGGAGAGGGATATTCAGCGTTCAACAATAATAAATGCACTTGCTGACCGAGATGACGCATTCGATGCGCGACAGCAATTAATTCCGAGAGCCCCTTATGCGGCAGGAAAAATCCATAGGATGCAATCACTAGATTATTGTCTTGCCGAGCACTGTGAATCCGAGCTTTCCATTCCTCATTGCCTGCTGTTGAAGCAAGTTGACCTGACGGCATACGCACGCCAAGTGGAAATAGGGACACATTGTTGACCAACCCGATCGCTTTCAAATCATTCAATGCATTCACCGAGTGTACCAACACACGATCACATTTTAAAAGCGACTGAGCAAGGGCGGATAAATGTCGCTCAGAGCTGTAGCGTGGTGGCTCTGACTCATGTAATTCCACTACCACAACACAACCTTTTTGATCGAGTCGATCGATCAGCTCAATCAGCGCCTCATAGCTGTAAAACGGATACACAAACTGAACTACAACCACTTGCAGGCGATACGTTTCTACTGCATCTAAAACACCGTAAAACCCGAACTCATCCCACGATGGAAAAACTGTGATGGATCGGACATCTCGGTGATCCATTTCGACTGGAACACCAACATCTTTTCGAGAAAATATCACAGGCGCCGGTGCGTCCATTTCTCGAATCAACATTTCCGTTGTTGTCGCAATACCGCATCGCTCACCAAAGGTGGTCACCCACCCAACACGCGGCCGACAAAAAGAATGCGTCTGAAGGCTTTCAATCAGTTGCCGATGTCGTTGCATCACATCAGCCCATGAACAATACGCCCGAATGCGCTCAACTAAGCGATTTGCTCTCTCTGCTCGCAACACTGATGGCTCGGCATATGCCACTTTAAATAACTTCACAAGATGGTCGATCGATGGTTCAGCCCAAGCTGAGTCATAGACAGGCAAATGACTTGTTGCCTGAGTAAAAGAAAAATCCAATAGCCAAGCATTCTCGTCAGAACACAGATCCATGTGCCCTCCCCAACCCGTAACGATTGAAGGGACTCCATGCAAGGCTGCTTCAAAAATCGGCAATCCGAAGCCTTCGGCCCGACTCGGTGTAACCAATACATCAGCACTTTGATACAGCTCACTCATCTCTGCATCAGACAAAGACGCAAAGTTCACCTCAATGGCTGGGTGGTTGGGAACAGACTTGGTCAGTTTCTCAATTTGTTCCGGCACATCATTATGGGGATTATTAAAGGTCTTAATCTTGAGTAAAACTGGATCATCAGCGGTAAACGCTTTGACATAGGCTTGAAGGAGACTATCAACACCCTTCCTCGGAAAGCACGAGGAGACATGCAAAAACACAACGCGTTCAGTGTTTTTTTGTTTTTGCGGTGCAGTCTTTTCGGTCTGCCGAACACCGCAGCCCGAGACAGTGAGAGGAATATCTACGCCGTGGTCGATCAGCGTTTTCATCACATGGCTTGAAAGACAACTCATACCATCCAAAGCGTGATTAAAATCAAACGCCCAGCCTATGGGGAACCCAGTCTCTTCCCACGCGTAATGATGCATCACGTGAAGACCATCAGCGGGAAAATCTGTCACCTTAGGTGGATACTGATTACGCGAATATACTTTTACCGTCTGGTCACTTATTTCACTGAGTGCCTGTAGCCGAGGCCATGTAACCAGTGCTGTCTGATCGAGCGATTGATAGGAAGTGCCATCGTGCTCAGCTATCGAGACCGTCTCGCCTCCATCGATTAAGGCCAATGCAGATTCACGATTCAGTTGTGCGAGACTGTAATCACCAGCCCAGTGTCCCTCAAGACGCCAGGACAGTCGGCCTGCTTGCCTTGCAATTGAACGAGCCTGAATCAGGCGCAGCTGCTTTTCTAGGTCTGCAATCGTCAGCGTAAGTTGCTTCGACTCGACCACATCCAGATTCATCGGCTGCAGCGAATCGATTGTAGAATCAAAGTGTTCCTTCAAATCGATAATCGGTGATCGCTTTGTTTCGATCGCAACAGGCTCGAGCGCACTTACGAGTTGATCAGAAACAACATCCCAAGTAATCGTTTTAGCGTGTTCGTATTGGCGCTCCCAAAGAGCCAAACGCTCATCTTGATCATTGAGAACTAACTCAATCGCTCGGGCCCAGCTTTCATGATCATCGGGATCGACCAATCCGTTCCCCTCACCTAAAACCTCGGGCAAGGACGATCGGTTGACAGCAAGCGTTGGACAACCGCAGAGCACCGCCTCAAGCGCCGGCAACCCAAATCCCTCGTAAATCGATGGAAAAACAAAGCAGGCTGCGTTTTGGTACAACTCAATCAGTACGTCATCATCGACAAATCCACAAAATTTAACTTGGTGAATGATCTCAAGGTCTTCGCACACTCGATGAAGCTTCGCATAATCACGTTCACCAACGCGACCGACCACATACAACGGATAAGTCTCTCGAGTCGTTTCCGACAACAAACTGTATACACGAAGAAGACCCGCTACATTTTTTCTGTAGTCAAATCCACTTGGTGCGCACAGCAGCATCCGCTCGGGAATATTCGTCGCAAACTTACCCGTACCGGACTTGATCTGGAAACGTGTTTGATCGACGCCTGTACCAATTGCTATTGAGCGGACATTTAAATCAGGGAAGTGACGATCAAGATCGACTTTAGAGAATTCCGAAATGGATGCGATGCAGTCAAATTCGTTTAGGTAGTTGAGACTCTCACGATAGAAATGCGCATATCGCTGACTACGCAAATACTGATCAGAAAAAATCAACGGAACCAAGTCATAGTGAATCAAGGCAAGCTGAACGCAGCCAAGTGGTCGCATCGCATCAATTAACCACCCAGCATAATCATCGAACAGATGCGGCAACAGCAACCAATCAATCCCCGTTGCCACGATCGCTTCTCCGATGAGAGATTGAGCGATTGAACCTGGAGGGTAAACTCCAAATCGAAGACCCAAAGTGGTGAACGACTCACTTGCGTCAATCGCGTCTGTTAGGTGCGCATGCGGTAATTCTTTGTCGTAAATTAGACAGATCTCGATGTCGTCTCGGTGACAAAGACACTTCGTCAAATCTGAGACATAACGACCAATCCCCGCATAACGCGTTCCCGTTTGGCATGGTCGAATATATATACCGAGTCGCATTAATTCATCGATCCATGTATCCGCTCAAAAAGTTCTCGCTCTCGAGTACTGATTAATTGCCGGGTCTCAGTTCGCCAAACCACACCATCAATCCCAATATGACCAACACGCGACCGCTCAGTGGCCAACAGGCGACCAACCATTCTTGACAGCATCGGCATACGATTTAGACAACGAACTGCCAACCGCTTCACTCGAGGCCGCCTGACAATCCAAGAAGCCAGCCGCGCAAATGGCGCGCGAACCATTGTCTTTGAAGTCAGGTGAATAGCCTTTATTTTCTGATGTAAACGCGACACCAGCTGGCCTTTCATTTCGGCAAGGCGCCAACCAACCGAACATTTGCGCGAATGCCATAACGCATCGACCAAATGGTTCACCTGCTCTTGCAAGTGGTCTATGCGACCCACTAAACGCTGATTTTCTTCGGCCAACCAATGATCCGTCGACTTTAAGTTCTGGTGCAGTTGATCGGCGACGTCATAGAAGCGCTGCATTGATGGCCCAAAATCACCGTCTATCCATTGATCAATGGGACCAAATTCGGAATCCCTTGAAGCTATACACGCATAATCCGGCGAATAATTGAGAAATGTTTCAAATTGTTGGCCAAGAAGTCCATCATTTGAATACAGTCGTGGACTGTGGATTCTGACAACTTCAGCGACCTCGAAGCCTGACCAGGTAGCCATAAACTGAACCAGCTCAGGCGATAGTGGCTTTTGATGCGTGGGGTCGAGATAAAACAGGTCTGTACCAACTCGCAAATTTTCAGGATTCGGAGTTTCAAACAGAAGGCAACCACTCGGCTTAAGCACACGAGCGGATTCATGAAATACCTCGCCAATAACGTCGATAGGTAGGTGTTCAATCACATGAAATGCTGTAAGAAAATCAATTGATCGATCTGCTTGCTGCTTTAAAAAAGCAAGTAAATCCTGTTCAAATACAGGGACCCCCGATTCCCGCGCCTCGCAACACATCTCATGATTCAGTTCGACTCCTTGGACGCCCCAACCACGCTCCATTAAGTTCGCCAGCCATTCACCACGACCACAGCCAAGATCGACAGCAAACCGCTCGTCAACCGACTCAAGTCGTTCAATTAAACGGTCGTAAACAGCAAACTTGACCGATAGATCCTTCGCAGTTCCACGGAAACGATCTTCAAATGCTTTATAAAATTCAGGATTTAAGGTCATAGAGACCCTACGGAAAACTCAGCATCCACCGGGACATAAGCGACACCAATACCGTAGTGCCTGTCTGCTGGTCTGGATAATTCAAAAACCATTGCGCGATCAATCCAGTGATAATTTTCAGATAAGTGCGTTTGATCAGGAGTTAGAGCCAGCGTCAGCGCATAGCTCCCTTCCCCGAAGTTTAATGGAAATGTGAGCCGACAGCGGTAAGTTTTTCCGGAGTCCAACAGCCCAGAAGCCTGATCCAGATAGTATGTATTGGTTCCAAACACTTGCTGACCGTATCGGTCACTCAATAAAAATCCGACAACGAGATCTTCAAGATCATCTGTCAACCCAAATGAGACCGACAACTCAACCATCTCGCCAATCCAGAAACTGAGTGAGCCATCGGGTCGACTCAAATTTTTATCACTCGGAACGAGTTGATAATCCACAATATACGCGACACGGGTTCCTGACTCGATCAGGCCTGAGTTTGGATCAATCACAGCCTTGGAATCGGTATCTAAGTCTGCATTCGAGGCCAGCAACGCGTTATACAGACTGAGAACTTCGGCTGTTTCACCATCAGCAGCCAACTCCCCTTGATCAATAAGCAGTGCTCGACTACAGAGTGCTTGCATCGCCGACACATCATGGGAGACAAATAATAACGTGGTACCTGATCGCTTCATGGCACGGATGTGCTCAGCACACTTGTGCTGAAAATGAGCATCCCCGACAGACAATGCCTCATCGACAATCAAAATATCAGGACGAATACTGGTTGCTATTGAAAACGCCAAACGCATCGTCATACCACTCGAAAAAATGCGGATAGGCTCTTCAAAATAAGCACCAAGCTCTGAAAATTCAGCGATCCACGGGATTAGTTTCTCAATCTCATGCGCAGAGACGCCATACATAGCCAGGCTGAGTTGTGCATTTTGTCGGGCTGTGAGCAATTCATTGAGGCCCATACCCAACTCCAGGATTGCCGACACCTTTCCTTGGACGACAATGTGTCCTGAAGATGGCGCCAAAGTGCCAACCAGCAATTTCAAAAGTGTGCTCTTGCCGGCACCATTCACACCAACGATACCGATTGACTCACCCTCTGTAATTGAGAACGAAATATCATGTAACACCCGGTGACTCGAACGCTCGCCACCGAGACCCAGTGCCCAACGGACCAACCGACGCCAGATTGGCTCACTAAAAAACGTTTTCGATACCGAGCTCACCTCAACGATGGTTGTCATAACGCATCCATCACTTCAGATATTGCATTTTTAAACAGAGCCCAGAAGACGAGCCAGAGCGCACAACACAATCCGCTATAGACGATAACAGTCGACAAGCTCGGGGGCAGCCCATAAGCAATCACGTCCTGAAAGATTTGAATCAGGGGGACTAGGGGATGATGATCCACGATCCACTGAAATGAATCTGGCACCATATCGCGGGTATAAACAATCGGCGTGACCCAAAACGCAAGTTGCAAAACCACCGGTAGAATATGACCGATATCACGAGCAAAAACGTGAAGCAAAGCCGCAATCGCTCCCAATCCCCCAGCAAGTATCGTCACAATAACTAAAACCAAAGGTATTGACAGAACCCAACTTGAGAGCTCAATCCCGAGCACACTCATCAAAATCATTGAGACAGCCCACAGAATGAAACCATTGACGTAGGCTGAGCCCATAACAATCAACAACACAGCAAACTTTGGAACGGCCATTTTCTTTAGAATGTCACCAAACTCGACAAATACTTGAGTCATCCGTGTTATTACGTCAGAAAATACCGTCCACGCCAGTATCCCTGATACGAGATACACTGGATAAGCATAGGCGTGCTCAATCCCCGGAAGTTTTGCTGCCAAAATGACTGATAAAACCAGTGTGTAGATGGCGACCATCGCCAAAGGACTCAAAATCATCCAAGCACCGCCCAACATGCTGTTGGCAAAGCGAGCGCGAAATTCTGAAGCAATAGCAGACACGATAAACTGTCGATAGCCGATCGTTTTTCTCAATTCAGAAAAGAGTGTCATTGAGCTTCACTCTCATAGATTTTCTGGAGGGCAGCGCCATAGTCGCCGCTGGAAAAGTTCTCCTCAAATCGCGTTTTTGCGTTGAGACCCATTTCTGCGACTAACGCATCAGATTGCCATAAAGTCGTCATAGCTTGCCCTAACTCCTCCGACTCATTGGGCTCAATCACCAGCCCATTAAATCCATCAATGACAAGCCAGTCAGTCGCCGTACCCAAACGCGTACAAATCAATGGTTTCCCGACGCGCATACCCTCTAATAAGACGAATCCAAATGCTTCTGCCCGAGAAATCGACGGGAGAATGATTGCGACTGCATGCTGCAGCAACCAAGCACGCTGATGATCAGAAACCTGCCCAATCCAGTAAACAGGCTCTCTCACTGTCTCAACAAGGGATCGCTGTTCGCCATCGCCTGCGATGACAACCGAACAACCTGTCTCCTTCGCTGCTCGAACCAAAATATCGATCCCTTTGTACCACCGGAGTGAACCTAAGAACAAAAAGTACTTGGGGGGTAGATCCTCAGGAGGGCGATCAGGCTCTATATCTTGCGGTGGTAATCCAAAAGGAATCACCTGACATGGAAGATCCAATTCTGAAAGAACAGGAGATGACTCTTGATACTGCTGGGAGGTCGCTATGACCTGCTTCATGCGATTAAGCCACCACCTCTGGAATGGTCGATATAGCTTCCCCAACATCCTTCGACCATCAACATCGGCATGATAGGTAGACACCACCGGTAACGTCGTCATCAAGCAAGTAAGCTCCCCAAGAGGGAATGGTGAATGAACATGAACAATGTCAACTTTGAGCACAAGCCGCTTAAACAGTAAAAACCAACGTAATGAGATGGGGAGGTACTTGAAAGAACCAAAAGGGCGTACTCGCCAAATTCGGACGCGGTTGACATGGCTACGCATCGCTTGCCCGCCAACTCCGAGACAAAGGACCATGTGACTTACATTCGGCTGGGATGCAGCAGCAATTGCGATACTTTGCTCAATTCCTCCTGTCACTGCATCCGGAAATTCTCGAGTTAAATGAAGAACAGACAAACGCCTCATCAGCGTCAGCTTTGGTACTGAGCAACTACTGAATCAATCACCGTGAGGTCTTCAGGCTCAAATGGCTCAGCGAGGTTTCCCACCGACAACCAATTCAAAAGTCCACTCAAGACCGCTTTATTTCGCGAGATTTTGGCATTGGCAAGGCGGTCATATGCATCAAGAAGTCCAGCGTGAGATGTCACCTCACGGTCAAATGCGAGCGTTAAAACATTCATCGCCATTACTTGACTACGTACATTAGCTATCTCACTGACTGCGCTCTTTTTAGCATTCGTAAATTGTACCACGGCCTCTTCCAAGGATCGCAGCAAGAATCGGCGCGTGACTTCTCGATCTGACTCAGGCCGTGCCATCAATGACGCTTTTTCATTACGCTCAGCTGACACTGAACCTCCGCGATACAGCGGTATCGTAAGAATTAATCCAGCAATTGTTGTCGTTGTATCCGCTATCTGACGGTTGTTGGAGCCAATAATACTCTCTTCATGGGTCGCAGATAATCCGAGTTCTGGCAACCGGCGACACTCGACTGCAGTTAAAGGCATTGACTCTGCATCAATCAGGCTTTGAGAAGCGACAACGAGATTTGTATTTCGGTCAAAGTGAGTGACCGGAGAGAAAATTCTTTGCTCAATCGAGCCTTTTAAGACGGAGAGTTTCAACTGAGGTTTCAATACACTTTTCGAGAGAGCCTCCCGAGCCACTTGCCGATCGATCTCAGACTTTCCTAGGGCGATGGCAGAGTGCGGTTCAAGTGTTCTCAGAAAAGCGCTCTTCAAATCGCTTGCTTGAACACCCGCACCAAAGAAAGCGACAAATAATCCGCAAATAATGAAGGTATTTTTGTGAATACGCATCAGTCCTCTCTAAATGCTCGATCCATGGTATCCGAAACTGGCTTGAACAAATAACTCACCAACGAGCGAGCGCCCGTCTTGATCAATACCTGGGCAGACATTCCGGGCAGTAACACCTGACCACCAAGCTGCTCGCGCTCCTCATTAGGAACTTCGATTTCGGCCATGAAATAAGGCAACCCAGTCGCCTGATCTACCAAACGGTCGGCCGATATTCTGCGAACGATACCACTAAGGCGTGGCGTTGTGTGTGTATTAAATGCTGGAAACATGATTTCGGCTGGCTGTCCAATCGAGACCCGGTCAATGTCGTCGGTCGGGATACGCGCCTCAACCTTCAATTGATCGCCAGTCGGGACGATCTCCATGATGGGCTGACCAGAGGAAACAATGCCACCAACAGTATTGAGCATCAATTCAAGCACCACACCTGATTCGGGCGCTCGAATCACTGAGCGCTCCAACCGATCACTCGCCGCAAATAATCGCTCAAGAACGTCTTGGTGCCGCGCCCTAACGTCAGCCAGTTCCTCGTCAACCTGCTTACCCTGCCCATTGAGTAACGCAATTTTTCGCGATGCAAGTTCTGATACCTCACTTTGCAGTGATTGAATCTCACTTTGTTCTCGCGAAAAACTTGCTCTTACATTGGCGAGCTGGCGGAGAATTTCTTGAACCCTTTGCTCGGTTCCAAATCCGTCAGCCACCAATTTCCGTGCCGTTTCCAACTCAGATTCAAAGGACACAATTGTCTTACGTCTCTCGAGAATACTTTCCCTCAAACCAGTAAGCTGCTGATCAATTTGCACACGCTGCTCGTTAAGGACTTCAGTTTGGCTCGACAACTCAACCAGCTGTCTCTGAAAAATCGCTTGCTGATCCGCTTGCGCAGATTCAAACAAACCAATCTCACTGGTATCCAGCTCAAACTGAAAGTCAATCCAATCGATGTTTGACGCGCCATTGCGAACGGCCTCCAATCGCGAAAGCTTTGCTGACAAATTAATATACTGCGTCTTCAATAATGCGACCTGTGCCTGTGTTTGCGTGGTATCCAGTGACACAAGCGGCTGATTTGCGGAGACGATTTCACCTTCACGAACATGAATCTGGTTAACAATGCCACCTTCCAAATGCTGAATTGTCTTCCGTGACGATTCCACAACCACGACTCCAGGAGCAACGGACGCCCCATCAATGTGCGCGAGCGATGCCCAGAGACCAAATCCGCCCAGCAGACCGAAAACGACGAACAAACCGATTCGAACAAAAACCTCGTCAGAGGTGCTGAAAGATAGGCGCTCTTGCGCTTCGACCGTCATCTAATTTCCTATCACTTATTTCATGGCAGTTGGCCAAGTTGGAAATGGAGTAACCTTATTTCCGGGCTTTTCGCCACTAGCTAACTTCTGTAAGACCTGATCCCTTGAACCCATCATTTTGACGGCACCATCAGCCATTACTATGACCGCATCGACCACTTGGAGAATCGACTTGCGATGCGAAACCACGACGACCGTCGCACCATATGCTTTGAGTTGGGTCACCGCTTCTGCTAATGACTGCTCACCCACATCATCGAGATTCGAGTTTGGCTCATCAAGCACGACAAGTTTCGGATTTCCATAGACTGCTCGCGCTAGAGCGACGCGTTGACGCTGACCTGCGGACAAGGGATAAATACCAAGATCCGTATCGTAACCTTGCGAGAGCTTTAAAATCATTTCGTGCACACCAGTAAGCTTTGCAGCAGCAACCACTAGCTTACTGTCTATATCGCCAAACCGAGCGATATTAGCCGCAACAGAGCCTTCAAACATTTCAATATCCTGGGGTAGGTACCCCAAAAACTGCCCTAAGTGATTGCGATTCCAGTGATGTACATCCGCTCCATCGATCCTAACTACGCCTTGAGCCAAAGGCCAAATACCTAATAATCCGCGTACAAAAGTCGACTTTCCAGCGGCACTTGGTCCGACAATTGCGATAACACCCTGGGGCAGCTCAAAAGAACCTATTTGTGTCGCTGGTGTCTGTCGTCCCGGTGGAGTGATTGTAACGTTTTCAAGCAGCACATGACCCTCAGGATCAGGGAGTGACATCGGTTCAGTTTCTAATGGGACTTTATCAAGTAATGAATTCAATCGACTGTACTGCCCCCGCGCTGATACGAACTGTTTCCAAACACCGATCATCTGATCGACAGGTGCAAGCGCCCTGCCCAATAAAATGGATCCAGCAATCATTAAACCTGGCGTGATCTCTTGCATCACAGCCAAATATGCACCGGCCCCCAAGATGACACTTTGAATAATGATACGCGACGTTTTGGAAAACGAAACGAAGAATCCCGCACGATGGCTGGCCTGTGATTGTTGGGTCAACATTTTAAGATGACTTTCAGACCACTTTGCCCGCAGACCAGCGAACATACCCATCGCATGCGCAACTTCTGCGTTACGCAAGCTTTTACTCGTGGACGCAGTCAGGGCCGATTGTTCTCTATTAGCCTTTGCCAGAAGCGGGGCTGTTGTCTTTTCGTTCGCCCAAGCTAATAGGCCAAGGAAGATGGTGGCACCAACACCAAACCAACCGAACATTGGATGCAGCAGGAACATCACAGCGAGGTAAATGGGAAGCCAAGGGGCATCAAAAAACGCAAATAATCCGTTTCCTGTCAGAAACTGCCGCAATCCCAACAAATCTTGAAGAGGTTGCGCCTGTGTATTATTACCACCTGAGTAAAGTGCTTGCTGCATCGAAATTCGATACAATCGATGACTTAGTAGCTGGTCAAAACGATTCGATACTCTGACCAACATTTGCGACCGAACCCACTCGAGTGCGCCCATCATCGCTAATAAAAACACCATAATTAACGAGAGCATCCACAGCGTCGGCAGGCTACCGCTCTGAATTACGCGATCATATACTTGAAGCATGTACAGAGGTGGCACAAGCATCAACACGTTTATCACTGCACTGAAGCAGGCCACCATGACGAATGAGCGCTTACAAACTCGCAACGCATCATTCAAATTTTTAACGGATTCAGTTGTGTCCATGATTTTCCAATCTAGAGGATTCAGTTATCACAACCATTAACTTCCTTTCACGCCAATTGTTTAATCTATTATATCCTCAATATGCTAACAAATAGACCCAAAAAATCTTCAAAACTCAGCCCTCAATAAGCAACTTTTCGATCATTACGTATTAGATCAAATTCAACGCGCTCATGTTCGAAGATTCAATACCAACCAATTGAATAATCATATCAGTTGTCTCGTTGTATCCAGTGGCCGATGCAGAGCCTTGTACAATTAAATATACTCCAGCAGCACCTCCTGCAGAAACTTCAACAAGAACAGCATCTATATCATCGCCGTCTGCATCAGCTGCTAAGGCCGCCGTCACATTCGCATCGTTGGACAAAACATCGACCAAATTAGAGTAGAACGCTGAATCAACTGTCGCAAACGACAAACCACCATCGACAACCACGGGCAGATCAATAAAGTCCTTGTTGAAATTGAAGTTGGAGATTACGTCGCCAGTAAAAATCAATGAGTCAGAGTTTTGCATCGATTCGGTGGCTGCTCCATAGGCCAAATAATCAGGTCCCTCAGAAAGATTGAAATAGTCACCGCCAGCACCACCGGCATACCGACCACCACCAATCCCCACTGTTAGGTGATCTGAGGAGTCAGATCCAATGAAATCATATACAGAGTTGTCTGCAAATTCCCAGCGCTCAACACCTATGACGTTATCAAGATTTGACAGATCTACCAAACCTCCATCGGTAAGTTGCAACTTATCAAAGCCCTCATCAGCATTGCCACCAAGATCAATCGTAACTGTCATTAAGTCCTCGGTTGACACCTTAAGTACATCACCGAACTCAGAGCCTGTGATTGTCTGAAATGAACGAAATGCGCCTTCAGACACATCGACAGCAAGCCCTTTCGAGAAAATCAAACTATTAGCACCTAAGCCCCCATCAATTGACAGATCTTCTTGCGTTGGCAAGCCATCAAGAGTCACGGTATCATCCCCGCCGCCGAGCATCGCTTCTTGGGTATAGGTTCCAATTGTGAGGTTCAAAGCACTATCTCCGCCGGTGATCTGAATAGGAAACCCTGTGGCCGCAGACACATCGATATCTGTTAAAGCTTCCCAATCCATATCAGTAACAGACACATTAAATCCCGCCTGCTTAATACTCGACTGCGTCGCATCAATCGCAAGTCGGCCGGAGAGCGAGCCAATCAACTCTAGAGCACCGTCTGAAAACGAAGTCGTGATTGATGAACTCGGCTCACCCAAATCTGGACCCTGATAGTCACTTTTGCTGATAACAGTAGCTACCATCGAGGCTATTTGTTCTGGGGCCGACAGTACCTCTAAAGCCGTCGGCATCCGTCCTGTAAGCGAGTCATACATCACAACCGTCTGGGTATGATTATTCAATCGAGAAATACCCTCTGGCGATTCAGTAAAGTTGAGCAGCAGATCAGAAATCGTCAGGCCGTTTTGTACCTGACCAACCCAATAATCAAACCCCTCTGCATCAGGAGTCCGGGCGAACGTATTCTGATACATTTTGGTCACAATCTGTTCTAAAGATGGGGCAACACCAAACCGTGTGTCAAATTCAGGACTCGTGATAAAAAGCGTCGATACATCTTGGAGATTATGAACACCTCCATCAATTTTTCCTGCCCAGTAATCAAGACCTTCTTTGTCAGGAATGCGCCCGAACGCAGCTTTGTACAGACGAACAATACCCTCTTTGACATTGGTATACTCGGGGCTCGAAATTAGAGCCTCAGCAACACTTCCCAACTCTATGGATCCGGAATCCAACTGATCAAGCCAGTAATCAAAACCCGCCTGATCCGGATCTCTGCCAACGAGGGTGTTGTATAAGTAGATAATTGAATTTTCGTAGCTGGCCATGACTGTCCCATCGATACTTGCTAAGAATATCGGCGCATTCTCATTTGTCTTTAATACAAAACTCAAACGGAAAAAATGAGGCCTAACTCAACAAACGGGCTACCACGCGCACACAGCACCAAACGCAAACCGACGCACTTGGCATAGTATAAATTTAATATCTGCTTTTTTACAATTAAAGAGCTCCACAACAAAGTAAACAGCTAAATACTCGTACCGCAGCACACTATTCAACCCGACATCATATGTCCCAATTTGCACAAACAAATTTTTAAAATGAAATCTGATATACCTTGATCGTAAAACCCAAATTGAGACAATCCTATGGCTCATGACGACGTCCTGGCCCAAGTTACAGAATTATTGTTAGATCAAGTTATACTGACGACCCAGTCGATCACCTTGCACTTTTACGATGAAGTAACTGAAGCCAACCTCAAAGCAACTCAGAGGGCTATCCAGTCGAGCTCCATTTGTTTCGACCCACTCATTGGTAATGCTCTAGTTGATGAGCATTCGCGCCCCGCCAAGCGTCTGGTGCTAGATCAACTGATGGCAACCGCACGTAAAAAACGGAAACTGATTCTTTTCGCGCAACTAATCGAAATGGACAACGGATCCAAATTTCTCGGGCTAAATGATGCTCGCGGGGGTCGTCGATGGGTCTGGGTCAACAAACATGATGAACTCCTATCTACGCTCAGTGATGCACTAATCACTCTGTGCACATTCGAGCAAAAAAAATTGTGTTGATTCCTTCTGGCCCTGTGGTTGAACCCCTGCGCCAATTAATCAAACGGCATCGCACCCAACTTGTCGTCGACCGAGACGAGGGTTCTGTCACCATAGCGATGGAAATATACTCTCACGGTCATGCCGAGATCCTCCAAACCGCCACCGCCAATTATCGCCCTGAAAAACCGCCTATCATGACGCATCTTGATCGGCTTGAGGCAGAGTCGATGCATATTATGAGGGAAGTAATGGCTGAAGCAGACAACCCGGTGATGATGTATTCGGTAGGGAAGGATTCTTCGGTGATGCTGCACTTAGCCCGCAAAGCTTTTTACCCGAGCGCTCCTCCTTTTCCCTTGCTACACGTCGACACCCGCTGGAAATTCCAAGCCATGTATGACTTTCGAGAATTTATGGCGCGCGAGTCGGGTATGGACCTTTTAGTTCATATCAACCCCGAAGGAATCGCCAAGA
>Ga0181601_10001603_pt1 | contig 19389 bp, 18 predicted proteins | sample 041ome_8_FD_133020 | JGI IMG/M metagenome (GOLD analysis project Ga0181601, IMG submission 133020) | Coastal salt marsh microbial communities from the Groves Creek Marsh, Skidaway Island, Georgia - 041407BS metaG (megahit assembly) | ecosystem: Environmental > Aquatic > Marine > Intertidal zone...
CAAAGAATCTTGCTCAGGCTTCACAACTGCTGAATGCGCTAAGAATCGCGAGGAAAGAATCATCGAGAAGAAGGTTCGCGCCGCCATGGATAGTTTCTTCGCCGATAAAGGTGGCTGGAAAAACGAACCAACCTCTTTCGCAAAGTGCGGCATTTAAGATCGTATTCCGCCGTAGGCGCGCCGGATTCTCATCACGCTTGTATCGAATGGCTGAACAATTTTGTCTCTACTCAATGGCTGAACAATTTTGTCTCTACTAATACTACTACAGTTTACTGCGAAATCTACGCGCCATCGTCGTCTCCTTCCTCCTCTCGTCCTTCTTCCGCATCGTTCACGAAAGATACGTCAATCAAATCAGCCTGGAAATCGCCGTTAAACTCGCCCGAAATGAACTGGTTCCACCAGTTTCGAGCCGTCGTTGGCGCCGAAGCGACGTCGAAACCATCTGCGAACGCGTCTCTGAACGCTGAAGACGATTGGTTACCGTACGACGCTCGCGCACTAAACGGTTCATCCCTCTGCGCGGTTGATCGCGCGTCTCTTTCGTCGTCTTTCGGCGCGGCGGATGTGTCCAACCAATCGTCAAAGGATACGTGCGGCGAGCGTTTGGCGCGCTCTTGACCAACCTCGGAAGCATCTCTAGTTTCCAGCGCGTCGACGTCAATGATTTCCACGACGTTCGAAGCACGATCTTCTCTCTCCTTCGTTTCCACGCGTTCACGCTTGACTGAAGACGGCGCTTTGAATTCCACATCGGCGACGTCGGCGTCGAAATCAAAGTCGTAATCGCCGGCGTTGAGATTGAACGCATTTTTAAACTCATCGAGAGCTTCGTCACCCCAAAGTCTAACTTCTTTCGTGACGTCTTCTGCCGCTCTGAAGGCTTCGTTCGTCCTAACGGAGGCTATCGTTTCGCTAAAAACTTCTGCGCCTCGCTCAAACGCGCGAGAATCAAACGTGAAAGTGGGCACGTCTTCTTCGGAGTCGCCATCCTCAAAAAAAACATCAGACGCGTCGTAGGCGTCTCCGCGTCGGCGTCTCTCCTCACGCATTCTCGCGCGTCGCAATTCGTCAAAATCCTCTCGTCTACGCCGTCCGCTGGCGCTCGAATCCGTCGCGTACTCGTACGCCCACGCGGAAGATCGTTTGGACGTCTCGCCGTTGTTCGAGCCCAACGCCACGGCGAGCGACAAAACAGCACCTATGACAACCACTCCGTACACCAATCTCGACGCCGACGCGAGAATAAACGTACACCAGCCTGCGGCGACGATGAGACGTATGACGTACATGGGCACCGATGAAGGCAACAACACATCGAGCGATTTCGTAAAAGCGGCTGAAATCGACGTCAGCGCTTCGTACGCCAGTCGCAACACGTTGACGCTCGCATCGTACCCCGAACCCTCGCGCGAACGCGAACGCCGTCCGTCCCACCGATACCTTCGATCTCGTTGTCGTGCACGCCGCCTTTTTCCACCACCCACGTCATCCCCATCCGCATCGAAATCGAAATCGTCATCGTCGTCAAACGGCGTTCGCTCCTCCGCGCGCTCGTCGTCAAAGAAGAAGAAATCATCCTCACCGTCTCGTCGCGCCCAATCCTCTCGCCCCGACGTCGTCGTTCGCGCGTCACCCCAATCGTCATACGAAGAAGAAGAAGGAGGAGACGCGTGGACCGCACACCCTCGTCGTCGCCAAAGTTTCGTCGAATCATCATCGGTCGTCCAAGGAGCACTAGTCGTTACGACGAGGTTGCCTCTTCGTCTCAGAGGTTTCCTTTTAGGAGCGCGACAAAGACGCCCAGACGCCGACGCCGACGCCGACGACACGGACGTCCCTCGCATCGCGTTCGTGCGCCCCTTCCGACCGGGGTGTGTCGCGTTCAACACTGCCGTCGCGAACGAACGAACGAAATGAAATGAAATGAAATGAAACGAGAGCTGAATTCAGAGGAGCGGGGTGAAGAGTGACTTTATGTGTGACACTTCTATCGCGATTGAAAAGACTGCTACCGGTAACTACCTACGTGTACAATGATGCCGACGATGGAACGACGCTGGAGACGGAATAAAACTCAGGATGACTTCATCCTCTTTCGCGGCGACGCCGACGACGCGGCGAGCGAAGGAGGCTTGATGAAGTCGCCAGACGCGCGCTTCGTTCGGGCGAGGGCGGCGGCCATCTCTTCGTCGCCGACGTCCGCGTCCTGGTCTCCAGATCCGCCAGCTTTGGCTTTAGAAACCCTGCGCGCCTTTGCCATGGCTTTCTCCCGTTTCTTCTTCTCTCTCAGCTCCTTGTGTAAAGCCTCGAGCTCGGGATTGGCGCCGTTGAACGAGACGCGCGCCGTTCCGTAGTACGGCACCTTTACCTTTGGCAGTAAATCCTCCCTTCGCACCGGTGGTTTGTTGATGAGCGCCCTATTCTTGGCGAATATCGCCGGTTCTGGTCTCTCATCCTTGGCGTTCTTCAACGCCCTCGCCGCCTTCGCCTTGTCGTCCTCTTTTAAATTGTTAAAGTGTTCCTTCTCTTTGGCTCTTTGCATGAACTGCGCGACGAAGGAAACGCGAACGAGAAGAGAGTCAGTTTAGTTTGAGAGCGGTTTTCGAGTCGTCGGGTTTGAGAGATTGACGACAATCGCGTCGTCGTCGTCAACCGTCGTCGTCAACCGTCGTCAACCGTCGCGCGCGCTCTCCCGCGCACCTTGAGTCCGAGTATCCTCGAAGAAAAGCCTCCTCCACCGTTTCCATGACCGCTCGCCGCCGCTCCCGCCGTTCCATCGCCCGCCATGCGCGCGCGTCGGTCGTCCTTCCTCCTCCTCCTCCTCTTCGGGGTCGAGCCTTGCCCTGCCCGGCGCTCGGGCTCGAGAGTTCGAGTCGGGGTGTGCCGCGTCGTCGTCGTCGTCGTCGTCGTCGTCCTCGTCCTCGTCCTCGTCGTCCTCGTCCTCGTCCTCGTCGTCCTCGTCCACGCGAGCGGTTCCTTCGTCCTCGACGTCGGCGACGTGCACAGGGACTTTGTCAGTAAGTCACTGAAATTATTCCTGAAATTTCAGACATTTTTGGCCTACACTACTTACGCTCCAGATCGGAAAGCGACCGCCCTCGGACACGCAGACACAGGGCGAGAGCGCCGCGAGCGACGTGTGAAAACCAATCAATCAATCAATCAATCGCATTTCGTCAGAGCAGCGCGCGCGAAAAGCGTCCACCGACGGACGGACGGACGGACGGACGGATTCGGTGAAAGAAGCCGACGCGCGGACGGTCGATCGGTGTCACACGCGCGCCGTCGACGAGACGAGACGGACGGACGAGACGGGTCGATAGACGGATCGAGAGACGACGGTTGTCGCCGCTTTCGCTTCCGTCGTCGGCGTTTTCGTCGTTTTCGTCGGGATCAAATACAATTAACATAGTTGTTTAGAGATACAGTATATAGTATAGACACGCGTAGTGTAGCTACAGAAGACCGAGTAGAACATGCGATTGGCGGCGGTCGCGACGACGACGACGACGCGCGCGATGATGTCGCTCGGACGCGCGACGTCGACGACGACGATGACGAGAGGACGCTGGAGGACGTCACACCCGGCGGACGCAGAGAACCCGACGAGGAGGCAGTACGCCAGAGGGATCACCATTGCGACGCACGCGACGACGACGAGGCGCGACGACGACGACGACGGACGAGGAGGACGGAAACAGATGAAGATGACTGAGACGCTTCGAGTGAAAAAGCTGAGCGAGACGGCGACGCTTCCGGTTCGAGGGAGCGACGGCGCGGCGGGTTACGATTTGGCGAGGTACGAAGATGACGGAGACGAAACTATTCTTCGGGCCGGGGTCGCGCGGGGGCGACGACGACGACGACGACGACGAACGAACGAACGAACGCGAGGGCTGGCGACAGACGCGCGAGTTTGAATTTTTGAAATTGTTGGTTGGATAACCGACTGACTGACTGACTGACTTGATTTTACGTTCGCAACGCAGCGCGTACGATTACATCGTTCCGGCTGGTGGTAAGGAACTCGTCAAGACGGATCTCTCCATCGCCATTCCCAAGGGAACCTACGCCCGAGTCGCTCCGCGTTCTGGCTTGGCGTGGAAGAAGTTTATCGACGTCGGCGCCGGCGTCGTCGACTACGACTACCGCGGTAACGTTGGGGTGATTCTTTTCAACCACGGCAAGGAAGACTTTGAAGTCAAGGTGGGCGATCGCGTCGCGCAGTTGATTCTCGAACAAATCATGACGCCGGAGGTTGTCGAATGCGAAGACCTCGATGAAACGGAACGCGGCGCGGGCGGTTTCGGTTCCACGGGCGTCGCGGCGTAGGTCGCGAACAGACGGGGAAGATTGATCGATGATGACGACGACGACGACGACGACGACGACGAGGAATCGAGGCATGAAAATCCCGCGAAACGCCAATGCGAGCGAGTTTGATTATTATCGCAGTTAAAACATAGCATAGGATGCACACGTGTAACCGAACGAAGACACTGAAAAAAACTCGCTTCCTCAACTCTCCAGTGTACGACTCGCCTCGCAACATGCCGCACCCGACGCGCGATGCGCGTGATCCATCGGGCGCGCGCATAGTTTTGGATGACGTCGAACTCATCGTGAATCATCACCGCGCGACATCGACTGAAGATTTTGACGCGTTACAGCGCTCGTCGTCAGCCAAAGTGGCGTCTTCAACGAAACATCATCAACCACCCAGCGGTACACAGACGACTTCGAGTTCGCTGTTTAGAACGACTTCGACGGATAACCCGTCGTCGAGGACGTCTTGGTTTGATGGACTCGTGCGAAGTCTCTCGTCGTCGGCGCGCTCGAGCGCACCGCCGCCGGTGGAGGAGGAAACCGGGACGACGCAGACGCAGACGACTCCTACAACGGCGCCAGAGGAGAGTGAAGTCCGCGCGACAAAGGAGAGTTTGAAGAAGCCATCTCGATGGGTTGATTCCGATTTAGAGGATGAGGACGATGAGGACGATGAGGCGACACCGGAGAACGAACGCGCATCGTCGTCGTCGTCGTGGTTTAACCCAGAACAGTTTACAGCGGAGAAGCGAAGGTGGTTGAGAGACCAAAGGTTGAGCGTGGACTTTGATGCGGCGACGGCACGACTCAATCTCTCCGGCGAAAACGCAGATGAGGCACGCGATGCGATGCGTGATTTACGTACATTTGAGTCTTTCCTGGTTTGCGGATTAGAGCCGGATGTTGAGGTGAATGTCGTGGCAGATTCCGTCGCGGCGGCGAGAGAAGCGCGACTGAGCGGAGCGGCGGCGGATGTAGCAATCACGGATCCACGCAAACTCAGAGCTTATCGAGGTACCGCGGGTAACACGTACAAGGCGTCGGTATTGTTTCGGTACCCGAACGCGAGCGAGGAAGAGCCAGCGTTCGCGGTTGATGAAGTTGCCGCCTTTTGTTTCCCGCACGGCGTCGAGCCTCGTTTGCTCGAGCGAACGCCGAGCATGAGTAAATTACAGGAAATGATGTACGGAACCACCTTCACCGACGGAGACGATCACGTGTTTGTTTTTCAAGTGCAGACGAGCGATAACACTCCGATGTACGGCGTGTGCGTGTACGTCACAGAGGTGTTGAAACAGACGCCACCCATGATTCAGCATCTCAGAACGCGCGCCGACAGCGCGGCGCCGACAGAAATCGAAGCGTCATCTCTCGCCAATAACAAGAGTCCTGTTTCGCTGAAAAATAGATACATTCAAGTTGCGCCGAGGTGCTACTGCATGTTGAGCAAGCTACCGCTGTTTCAGACGCACTTTGAGGTGTTGTCTCACATCTTGGGCATGGAGCGAGTGGAGAGAATCAACCAAAACATGCAGGATTTGATGCCAGACGCGAGCCCGTCGGACGCGCAAGCGCCGCCGACGCAGAGCAACGAGGCGTTGAAAACGTTGTGTAAGTACCTCGAGTGTCAGGTACCCGACATTGGCGAGACTGATCGCGAATTTATCCCGAGCGACGGTGTCAAGCCGATTCGATTGGCTCGGCCGGCGCCGTTGGAAACGACGACGTCACCAAATGCCGCGGCGACGCACCCGTCGTGTCCATTGCGTGTCTCTGCAGAAGAGGAAGCCTTTCATCTCCAGGGATGGTCCATCGTGAGTTTGTGCTGTAGTTTGAGCTTGGACAACATCATCTCGCTGCTCACGGCTGTTTTACTGGAGAAGCAGGTGGTAGTCTTTAGCAACAACTTGGGAGAATTGAGCGCCGTCTCGCTCGCCCTCATCCCTCTGCTTCGCCCGTTCAGATGGCAATCTCTCTTCTTGCCAATCTTGCCGCAGCACATGGTGGATTTTTTGGACGCGCCCGTACCGTTCGTGTGCGGCGTGCAACACAAGACGAGCGATTTACGCGCTCGAACGAGCCATTTGTGCCGAGTCAACGTTTACAAGGATGACATCAAACTGCAGTGGGAAGGAAAGGCTCTGCGACTTCCAAAGATTAAAGAGCTCGTTCGCAAACTCGTCCCGCACTACGAGGCGATTGTTCACGCGTCAGTCAATCACAGCAAGCGCCCCGTGCTCGATCCGAGCGAAGCGTCGATACAGGCGGCGAACAAGTTTCTCGAGGAGTGGCGTGCGTACTTGCACTCGCTCGTCGCCAACATTCGTTATCACGCCATCACCGACGTGAACGAGGGCGGGGAAGGGAAAGTGACGATTCTTCTCAAGGAATCATTCCTCGCCAGTTTCGAAGGGCGGGACAAGTCGTTCATGCGATCCTTCGTCGAGACGCAAATGTTTGCGACGTACGCCGACGATCGGCTAGCGAGCGAGTCTTGATTACATGTACAGGTGGACTTTTCTTCCAATAGCACAATAGCAATTAAAAAAATGTAGGCAAATATATATATCCTAGTCGCGCGTAATGGTGATCGCTTCCATAGTTTCTGGGTTCATCGTCACGACGACGTCTCCTTGCATGTAAATGCCGTGCGCAAGTATGCCGGATACCTCTTCTTCGAGCGCTTGCTGTAATTCGTACGCTGTGCACGGCTTACCGTCGAGCATCAAACCGCATTCCCAACGCCCGCTATTGATTGGGTCTTCGAATCTCAGGTCCACAATGGTGTGCTCGCCGTCCGCGCTCACGTACGGGTTCTTCCCCCCGCGCGGGTTGGCGTCAAACGTGGCTCCGCGTCGCCACACCTCGGCATCGCCGAGAAACAAATCATCCAATTCTTCGGCGTACTCTTCCCAATTCTGAGCCTCAATCACCACCGGCACCGAGCCTCCGAGCTTATCGACAAAGAGTTCTTTCATCAACACCACTTTCGCGCTCTTCTTCAGCGCCGCTTTCGCCCGCTGTAAATCCGGTTGCACGGGCGTCGTCTCTCTACCCATCAAACTCGCGAATGACTTTTTCCCATCCACGACCACCACCGCGCACTCGCTCGGTTGCACAAACGTCACATCGATCGCCGGTACTTCATCAAGCATTCGCATCTCCAACCCATTCACCGCCGCTTCTTTCGCCGCGAGCGGTTCCAACGCCACCACTCGCACGTTTTCCAACTCTCCGCTCTTCAACCCGTCGCTCATCAGCCGCATGAGCTCCGCCACGTGTTCCCCTCTCGACACCCCGACCACGGTGTTTGACTCCACCATTCCGTACGCCTCTCTCGCCAACGTTTGCGCCAAATCTTGCGTCACGTACACGTCATCGCTATCATCCATCCGTTCTTCGTCCGATGCCGACGCCGACGCTCGAGTCTTCGTCTTCAGAGACGCCGAGGACGAGGATGTCATCTTGTTTCTCCATCCCATCATCGTCCTCGTCACCGCTCCTCGTCTCGCGAGCCGTCTCCCGCGCGTCCACCGCGTCGTCGTCGACATCGTCGTCGACATCGTCGTCGACATCGCGGCGGTCGTCACCACGGCAATCGCGCGTCGCGCGCGTCCTTCTCGCGACGCGCCGCGGTCGACCGAAACCGCGGGTCGGGCGGTGTCGTCGAGCACGTGATGCGTGTGCGTGTATGTACAAACACTCAGATGATGTTTAAGTGTCAGTCGTGTTCATCGTCACTCCTTCGATGGTTCGAATGCATGCGTGAATACGATGCATGAATGAATACTATGCATCCATAAATTGCCATGAATAGCCATGAATCGCCATGAATGAAACCGTCCAGTTCAACTGAAACGCGTCACAGTTCGATGCGCGCGACGACGAACGCGACGACGACGACGACGAACGCGACGGCGAACGCGACGTTGAGCGCGTTGGAGGACTTGTATGAAGACGTCGTGGACGATCGAACGGATGATGGGACCGGGACGGCGACGGCGTTGAGCGCGTTACACAGAGCGGTTGAAGAACGAGTGGATGAAGAGTTGAAACGACTGGGAGTTGACGAGAGACTGCGCGTCGACGACGTCGATGACGTCGATGATGCGGCGGTAGATTCCGTGTACGTCAAGGTTCCGTTGCGAGCGATTGAATCTTTGAGACTGCGAGCAAAGATGGACGAAGAAGAGACGAGCACTTCCGGTTGCGGTTCCGGTGGTTCGACGACGACGACGACGACGGATGAGTTACACAGAGCGCGCTTGGATTCCATTTTGAGGGTAAATTCGACGATGCGACGCGTCGTGAGGGATGTTTTGAACGCCGAAGATGTGATGAAGCACGAATTGGAGTCGAGACTCGGGAAAAATGGGTCGCGGGCGGCGTTGGAGGCGGAACGCGAACGCTCGGCGTTGGATTTGATGTTGGTATTGAACGCTCGCGCGAGATGGAGAGAGGCGGAGCGAGCGCTGTTGGAGAAGCAGGCTGGGGATTCTGGGATCGCGGATGAGATGGAGGCGTTAAAGGTGAAACTGGCTGAAGCCGAACGCGGTGCGAGAGAGAGCGAACTCGTCGCTCGTTCTAAAGTTTCCAAGGCGTTTGACAAGGTGAAGGAGTTGACCAAACGCGCCGAAGACGCCGAGGCTTCGGCGGAGGAGGAGCACGCGCGCGTGCGGAAACTCGAGAGCGAGCTCAAGATGGTAAAGGCATCGTGCGAAGAGGCGAACGAGGCGTTGCAAGCGGCAAATATCAAGGTGAGCGTGCTCGCTGCGCAGGTGAACATGGACGATGAAGACAAATCGACGGACGCGTCCGCCACGCAAACCAAGGGAGACGTCGCCATGTTGAACACGATGCTCGCCTCTGCGAACGAAAAGTTGAAAAAGGAGAGCGAGCAACACGAGGCTGCACTCCGCGAGAAATCGACCCTTGAGGCGGAGATCGCGAGACTCAAGCCAATGGCAGCCGCGACGGAGGAAATCAAAGAGGAACTCGCCGCCGCCGTCGCCGAGGCGAACGAAGCGAAACAGAACGCGGAGAATTGGAAAAAGCTCGTCGATTCAAAAGAACACACGTCCAAGGCGTCGCTCGAGCGAGTGCGTGATGATTCAATCGTCAAAGAGAAGAAGCTCCGCGAAGCTTTGACGAGATTGAACAACGAACTCTTCCAGGCAAAGGAGCGAGCGAGCGAGCTCGAAAAGGCAAAGGACGAAGCCATTCGCGACGGAGAAAATCTCCACAAGCAGGCGTTGGCGGCGGGCGAACGCGTGGCGAAAAACCTTCGTCGGCAACTCGAGGAGACGAACGACGAGCTGAGTGAAATCAAACGCAGAGAGGCGATGCACGCCGCGCAGGGTCACGCCGCAACGGAGGCAATGCGCAAGGCGGCTAAATTTGAACAAGAGCTCAAGCAAGCGCGTCACAAGCTCGCCGACGTGGAGATGGCTCTCACAGACAGCCAAGCAGCCGTCAAGGCGTTGCAATTCGAGCTCGAGGTCGGAGACGACTCTTCAGATCGCGATAGCGCGAGCGCTCTCCGAGAGACGCGATTGCGCAACGATTTGGAAGAAGCTCTCATTCGCGCCTCAAATGCGGAGGAAAAGCTCGAACGCGTCAACGGAGAGCTCGCCCGCGCGCGTGATGAGCTTAAAAAGATTATCCAAGACGCCAAGGCGTTGAAGGAGGCAAACAGCGCGCTCATCGATCGAATCGATGCCGCAGAAAAACAGGCTGAAATCAGCGAGTTGTTGAAGAAGACGAGCGCGACGTCTGAAGATCTCAACAAGCTTCAAACCACAGCGAGCAAGGTGGATTTCATCGTCGCCGAGAATCGAAGATTACAAGCAGAGTGTAAGACGGCGGTTTCGGCGCTCAAGACGGCGGAGGATACGGCCGAGACTTCAAAGTCGGCGCTCGAGCGCGAGCGAGAGGAATTTGAGGTGTGGCGAAAACGAGCGAGAGATATCATCGACGCCAAGGATCGCGAGATTGATCGCATTCGAGCCCGAGAGAGTGATTGCCCGGTAAAAACGTTAAATTCGTCTTCATCCAAGAGCGGCGACCTCGGGATTCCTTCCGTTTCGGCTCGATCGAAGGAGGACGCCGCGTACGTCAAGACGGTGTGTCTGCAATTCCTCTTTGCTGAAGAGTGGGAAGTGCAACAATCGCTTTTACCGACCGTTGTCAGTCTCTGCGGGGGCACGGCGGAAGATTTGCAACGAATTCGAGACATTAGGTCTCAGTTCGAACCGACGTTCGTGCACTCGACCGAAGTGGCGATAAATAAATCTCTCGAGCAATCAGCCAACGCGGTGGTGGAGAGCGCAAATTCCTTGTCCGAATCCCTCGGACTCGGAAGATTATTTAATAGGTAGGCGCCGTAGCAGACAGCTTTAGATTGAAGAAAACTTGAAATCTGTGAGTACAGTGGTGCAGTAGAAACTAAAAAATCTCTCGCGGTAAAGCAGCGGGATGAAACGCTCAAATGCCGTCGCAAACGGCGACGCCCACCACGCCGTCGGCGAAGGGCGACTTCATCACGACGAATTCGTGCAACTTGGTATCTTCTCCTCCCGAGAGCAGAGCTCGTTCCTTGTACCAATGCGTTCGCGCCGTAGCCATGACTTCATCGTCGTGTTGCTTCCAAATTTTCGGTAAATCCGTGATCGATTCGCCGCGGTAAGAGTGATGAAACGTCTTGCCCGACGCCAAAACGCTCTCGATTAACTCGTCGTCAGTTTTACCGACAACGTCTTCGCTCGACTCGAGGCCGAAAGCTTGGAGAAAATTGTTGTTGACAGAGGTAAATTTGCCAGAGTGACACTTGGTAAAGATGAGCGCGCCGCTATCGAGCACGGCTCTGCCCAGCGTCTCCACGCGCTCGGATTCGGTCAACGCGCCAAATTTCTTCTGCCCGGGCGCCGCGCCTTCGTCCGAGTGCGGGGTCGGTCCCGGGAAGCTCGACGCCGAGCGCGAGACGACGCGAGATCGACTCTGTCGAGACTTATTCGTGGTGAAGATTGCGATCGGTGCGGTTCGCGCGGACATGTCGGTCGTCGCGTGTGTTTTAGACGGAGGAGTCTGATTGTGAAGTCGTTCTTCTCGGTGTCATCGCTCGGACGCGCGCAACGCGACTCCGACGACCACATCCGCCGATCGAGTCACGACGAGCTCGCAATCGCCTCGTCGCACCCTAGAAATTTCAACCACATCATCGTCGTCGTCGTCGTCGTCGTCTCCCACTAACGCGTGCGATCCCACCGACACCAATCGAACGCACCGCCGAGCGCGTTCGCGAGAAAAATCACCCACGCGTCCAAGCAACTCCCCGGACCGCGTCATCACGCCCGCGCCGACGACGTCACCGTGCGAACGAACCCTCTTCAAAGCTTCATCCAGCGCAACGCTCGTCATCGTCATCGCCATCGTCGTCGTCCTCAAATGCCGTCGAACTTCTTCTATTAATATCATCAGCCGCAGTTTGTTGTTACACTCGAGCGCAACTTCGCCCGCTTTGAAATACTGAAATCGTTTCACCGAACCAACCTCGCCGGGGACGACGACGACGCACCATCGCGATCACCCACCAGTATCTGTTTCTTCAGCCGCGCGCTCGTCTCCTCGAGGTCTTTCCTCAGCGCCCCGACCTCTGAAGCGAGCGTTTCCTTGAGCGCGCTCAGCTCTCCTCGGTAATCCTTGACGCGTCCATCCATTTTAAACCTCCACTCGGCTAATTCGTTCTTCAGCCCGTGCACCCGGCCCAGGAGTTCCTCTCGGGTCTGTTGGTGGTCGCGCAGTCGTTTCGTGTCCGCGTCGACGTCGGCGTACGACGGCGGGGGTGACGACTGCGGCGGCGTCATCGATGTTCGCGGACTTCCATCCATGATGATGATTCGATCCGATCCTTCGTTGGATTGGGTTCTCGCGACGACGACGACGATCGAAGGACGGATCGAAGGCGCGCGTTCGTTTTTACCGGTCTGCTACTACTGCGCGCGGTTCTCGTTTAGGTGAGCAAAAGAGGCGAACAACCCGCGCGTCGGTTTGTGTCGAGATGGATGGACATTTGTTGGGAATGGACGCGCGCGCACTCCTAGTCGCGGCATGTCGCGAAGAGGTTGGTTGAACCGTGATTAATGCAGAGCGCTAAAGGAATCTATCGAGCAAAGACTAGAGAAACGCACATATCGCGCGGTTTGTAATGCTCAGAAGGACTGGAAGACGCGGGTGAGCGCCAAGGCGAGAAAGGTGGCGAAGGAATTGCCGAGCGTGGCGACGAGCGCCGACGGGGCGAGAAGCGAACGCCAGCCGGCGTCGGCGGCTAAAGCGGCCACCGTGGCGGGACCGCCGACGTTGGCGTTGGAGGCGAGAAGAGCCTGGGGGAAAGTCCAGAATTTACTAAAGATTTTCGATGCGCACAGGACGACCGAAACGTGCACGGCGTAGAGGATGAAGAGAAAGGAGAAGACGTCGGCGCGCGTCGCGATGGCGCTCAACGAACCCGTCGCCGCTCCGGCGCAGACGAAAAAGACGTAAAGCAAGGCGTCGCCGACGACGGCACCGACGGCGGAGAGCCGAGACGTTATTCTTTCGGGAAGAATCGTCGCGAAAATCACCGTGAGCGCCGTCGTTGCCGGAAGAATGGCGTTCGGTGCCGCGCGCGCGCCGGCGGCGAGGAGCGCGCACGAAGCGAGCGCGACGACCAAGACGTCGCCGCAATCCAACGAAATCTTTCCATCCGTCTCCTTCTCGATCGCTTCGCCGTTCTCCCCGTTCTCGTCTCCGCCGGTTCGCTTGGCGAGATAGGAAACGAGAGGAAAGTAGAGCAGCGCGAAGACGTTATCGGCGGCGACGCCCGCCGTGAACGCGTCTGGACTCAATCCCAGCGTCGTCGCCACGGCGACGTAATTCAAACCCCCACCCACGTTTTTCGCCGTCAAAGCCGCCACCAACTTCCACGAATCCCCGTTTTCGAGAAACCCACCCCCGCGACCGCCGCCAAAGACGAGCGCGCACCCGACGACGGCGCCGACGCACGTACCCAACGCCCCGACGAGAAACGGCGCCGCCATCGAAGACGTACCTCTCATCGCCTTTTTCAAGTTCCCTCCGAACAACAGCATCGGCGTCGCCGCGAACGCGCACGTGCGTTGTAATTCCGACAGCCCCGTCCCGCTCCCGCTCGGTAACGCCCCCGCGTTCGCCGCCAAACACCCGAGCAACATGGCGGACACCGGTCCGCTCAGCGCCGAGCCCACGCGCGTTCGCTTTGAAGCTTCTCTTCCAATCCACGCGCACGCCAGCGTCACCGCCGCCGTTTCCATCGAGACCTCACCCGCGCCGACGAAGAAATCTAACGCCGACGCGCGCGCGCTTTTTCCTCTCCCGTTCGCGCGAGTCGTCGTCGTCGTCGTCGTCGTCGTCGTCGGTGCGATGATGGTCGTTACCACCTGTCGAGGCGTCGTCGCGCGAAGAACGCACGCACCACCACCACGACTACCACCGCGATCGCAATGACGACGAGGAGAACGACGACGACGAGGACGACTAGGACATTTTCGCGCCGCCGTCGTCGTCGACATCCTCGTCGTCGACATCGTCGACGTCCAGGTGTGGCGGCAGTCCGCGGACGATGACGCTACCGAGCACAACCTAACTAACTAACTATTTAGTACTAGTATCATTATTATATTCAACATATACGTAAACAGTAACACATTGTAAACCCTAAGCACTCGACCCACGACGCAGATTCGAGCGCTCGAACGCGACACACACATCCGCGCCGTCGACACGGACGATGCGCCGCATGGTGCTCGCGAGCGCGGGCGCGGGCGAACTGCGCGCGACGAAAATCGTCTCCGCGTTCGCCCGCGCGGCGTTCGCCCTCGGTGCCGGTCGACGGGGAATCGGCGCGACGTCGGCGTCGGCGGTGACTGGGACTGGGACTGGACCGGGGTATCGCGCGTCCGTGTCGACGTCCGCGGCGTCGTCCGTGGCGTCGGCGGCGGCGGGCGGGCGATTCGCGACGCGCGGTGGGGCGTCGATGGCGGCGGTGGCGGCGGTGCGCTCGCTGGGGCGTTTCTTCGACGACGGCGGACGGGCGAGAGGCGCGAGGACGCTGACGAATTCGTCTTCGTCTTCGTCTTCAGAGGGGAAAGGCGACGGCGACGACGCCGGCGACGGCGATGACACCGGCGGTTCGTTTTGGGGTGAAGACGATCCGCGGTTTCGCGGCGTCGTCGCGCTTCCGGGAACGCCGGTGGATCACGCGCGGGGCGGCGTGCTGGCGCTCAACGCGCTGAGAGACGTGGACGGGGCGAGAAAGGCGCGTAAACGTCTCGGACGAGGCACGGGAAGCGGGTTGGGGAAGACTTCAGGGCGCGGGCACAAAGGACAAAAGTCCCGAAGCGGGGGGGCGCCGAGGTTGGGTTTCGAGGGTGGTCAGACGCCGTTGAGGTTGACGCTACCGAAACGGGGCGCGCACAACCCGCACGCGATGACGTTTGACCCGGTGAACCTGGACGCGTTGGCGGCGTACGTCAGACAAGGTCGGTTCGGGGAGTACGATTACGAAAACCCGAGAACGCTGACGATGAAGGATTTCGTCGACGCCGGGTTGTCTAACCGTAAGATTAAGCACGGGATCAAAGTGTTGGCTGGGTCAAAGTTGAACGCCGGGGATGAAAAGTTTGACATCAAGGTCAAGTTGGAAGTTTCGCGCGTGAGCGCAAAGGCGCGCGAGATGATCGAGTCGGCGGGTGGAAGCGTCACGCGCGTGCACTACAACAGGCTCGGATTGCGCGCGCTATTGAAACCGGAGAAGTTTGTGCGCGGATTGCCAAAGCCAGCGCGCGCGCCGCCAAGGATTAAGCCATTCATAGATCGAGAAGGAACGCTTCCGGCGCCGCTCGAGGCGTACGAGGCGCTCCAGCGAGAGTAGAGTCGCGACGCGAATTAAAACAGTTGTAAGAAATCTGAAATTCAATTGACAAAGAATTCTAGTGTCTCGTGCGTGTGTGTGTGTGTCTTCCTACGCGGCTGGATCGCTCGCTCGCTGGAGCTTTGAGTATTAATAAATAGAGCGATTCGTCGCCTTTAATCGCCGCCATCCTGTCTCCTCTGCGCCTCCTGGATGGCTTGTCTGATGACAAAGTTGTTGAAATCCGCCCCACCCTTGATGTTGTTCGCCACCCGGAGCGCGATCGTGGTGACGTTCGCGAGGCGTCGACCAGCCGCCGCGGACATGCCAGACGCAAACTGTTCCGCGGCGCGCTCGCCGCCGATGACGAGCTGTTGACGCATGTTGGCGGAGAACCACATGAAGCGACCCCACAGCAAACCGGTGTCCATCACGGGCGGATCGACCGAATCATCGATGGACTGCGCGTACGCCTTGCTGTACTTGTCCTTACCCGCGGCACGACGAAGCATCATCAAACTGTTCGCCGTCATTTGCCCGACGGTGCCGCACAGAGTGGAGACAAAGAAAATTTGACCACCTCTGGCAATAACCGTGGCGCCTCCGCGCACGAGCTTGTCGAGCACGCCGAGTTTAGGATCGAGCATGAAGACGTTTGGTGGGAGCGAGGCGACGTATTTGCGCCCCGTGTACCAAGCCCTGGCGAGTCCGCTGGCGTTTTTGCTCAACTCGCCGAGTTTGCGCATCGACCTCGTCGAGTTGCCGAGCACGATGGACGGCGAGCAAATCGTCAGAATTGCCGTGTTCACCGCGAACGCAGCCACTTGATCACACGCAAAGAATTCAAACTCATCCCAGAACGTGTCCCCGCGTTGCTTAATCTCCATCGCCGTGTTCATCACGGCGTCGGCGCCAGTCTCCACCAACAGCTTGAACGCAAACCGAGGATCCGCCAACATCCGATCGCGCACCGCCGGAAACATGTTCATCAAGAATGCTAATATGCTATACTTTGAATATTTGACGTAAAGGTTGAGCGTGTCGGCGCGCATGAAGCCCCCATCCGCATCGAGCAAGTCGCGCGGAAACTCCAAACCGTTTTCTTCGCACGTAGACTTGACCTCCTCGGCGCTCTTCTTCTCCACGCCTCGACCGATAATCTCGTCCTCCTCGTCCTCCTCGTCTTCCTCGTCACCGTCACCGCCACCACCAGACCCACCGCCAGACCCACCGAAACCCCCATCACCACCGTTTCCTCCGTCACCCGAGCTCGTCGCGGCGGCGGACGACCTCCCGCGCGTCCTCGTCGACCTCCTCCCCGTCGTCGACAACCCGCACGCCCACCGCCCGAACTCCCCCCCGGTGATCCCACTCAGCGACACCGACATCACCGCCCCGCTCGCCCCGACGCATCCACCGCGCGTCGCCCCGACGCGTCCCACCGTCGTCCTCGTCCGAGGTCCCGCGCTCGCCGAAACGCTCGTCCGAATCCGCGACGCGTCTCCCCTCCTCGCGACGCGAGACGTCTGACGCGCCGCCGCCGCCGTCGCCGCCGTCGTCGTCATCCCGCCCATCCCCCGCGCGTTCCCGATCGTCCGCATCGCGACGTCAAAACTCTCGCAACGCGCGGTTCGACCGACGGACGAAACGTGGAAGACGACGTGTCGGTCGGCTGATGATGATCCAGACGGACGGACCCCGGAAACGGAGCTCCTTCGCGTCCGCCGACGTTCCCACGCGACGCGCGACGAGACGAGACGAGTGCGCGACCGAGCGAACAAGCGAACGAGCGAACCCACCGCTCGTCGTTGTGTCGTCGTCGTCGTCATCCGTTCGCGTCGTCGTCGTCATCATCCGTTCGAAACCGACCTTCGGCGGTGCGGTGCGCATATCGCCCCTATCCACATACCCATGTATGTGTATACAGTACTATTTACATGTAATACCCATATCTACATAGTTCTATTAGATCATTCAATATGGTATAAAGATACGTAATGAACATATTAAAATATCTAGTAAGTAGTACAATAAGTGTGCGTCGCGAAGGATCGTCTCGGACTCGACTCGACACTTCCTCAGTCGACGACGGACGGACGGACGACGGACGACGGACGACGGACGGGGGACTGTCGCGAAGACGAAGACGGCGACTACGGAAGGTCCGCATCGCGCGCGGCGGTGGCGTCTTTTAGAGCGAAGGAAAGCCGGCGGCGCACGACCATCGAGCATCGCGTCTAAAGGCGCGTCTGGGGCGGCGGCGCGAAAAACGCGCTGGCGGTGCGTGCGAGAGAAGTCGAGCGTGAGGGCGCGCGACCGACGGTGCGGCGACGAGAGAGACGATTGGAATAGACAAAGCGGAGAAGCGTCTCGGGATTGGTAAAGATGCCGCAAAATGAGCACATCGAGCTCTTCCAGAAGCGATACGGTAAGAGGTTGGATGCGGAGGAAAAGGCGAGAAAGAAGGAGGCGCGCGAGCCGCACAAGCGGTCGCAGGTGGCGAAGAAGTTGATCGGCTTGAAGGCGAAGCTGTACGCGAAGAAGCGACACAAGGAGAAGGTTGAGATGAAGAAGACGATTAATTCTCACAGTGAGAGGAACAACAAGCACAAGGTGGAGGAAGAAGCGGCGCCGGGAGCCATCCCGGCGTATTTGCTCGATCGCGAGCAGACGTCTCGAGCCAAAGTGTTGTCCAACACAATCAAGCAAAAGAGAAAGGAAAAGGCTGGGAAATGGGAGGTTCCGCTGCCCAAGGTGAGGCCCGTAGCGGAGGACGAGATGTTCAAGGTGATGCGATCCGGGAAGCGGATGAAGAAGAGTTGGAAGCGGATGATTACCAAGGCGACGTTTGTCGGTCCGGGATTTACGCGCAAGCCGCCAAAGTACGAGCGTTTCATTCGCCCGAGCGGTTTACGCTTTACCAAGGCGCACATCACGCACCCAGAACTCAAGGCGACGTTTCAACTCGAAATTCTCGGAGTGAAGAAGAATCCAAACGGTCCAATGTATTCTTCTCTGGGTGTTCTCACCAAGGGTACCATCATCGAGGTCAACGTCAGCGAGCTCGGATTGGTGACCCCCGGCGGCAAGGTTGTTTGGGGTAAGTACGCCCAGGTGACTAACAACCCAGAGAACGACGGGTGCGTCAACGGCGTTTTACTCGTCTGAGTATCGCATCGCGTTCCGGCACCCAACACTAGCTTCTTCTGTACACACACATTTACACGTTTCACACTTGTAGTAGCAACGAAAACGCGACTTGAAAGTTTTCACTCTAAAGTCGAAAGCGTCACTAACCGTCGCGCGTCGTCGATCGTCGGTCCGTCGCGAGCATGGATTCACCCCCGCCCCGGGGCGTGGGCCCACCCGCGGTGTCGAGAACAAACTTTGAGGATTACGAGCTCGATTCCGACGACGATTTAGACGAGGATTACGTCCTCGGCAATCTCGACGCGAGCGACTATGACGATGATTCCGAAGTTGATGATGAAGACGACGACGACGACGAGGACGAAAACGATAGGTCGAGGCAACGCGTCGAACGGGAAGAGATGGAAGACACAGACTCTGACGTATCGCTGGAGGATGAAGACTTTAGCGCGCTCATAGACGAAGTGATGATGGCGGATGAGGATTCGAGAGGAATTTCAAATTTTAACGAGGCGACAGCCGGAACATCGTCGACGCCACAAAGACGAGGCACGACGCGGTCTGGGACCGCCGCGGGGAGGGATTTGAGTTCGATTGATGCGTATGGGATGTCAAGAATGTTGTTGGGGACGCCGACGAGAGGTAGAGGCGGGAGAACGAGGCGGGGGGCGGTGCCGCCGTCGCTTTTCGACGAGACGTCTCGAGGAAGCGCGGGAGGCGCGGGATGGATACCGAGCGCTCTAAATTCACCGGCGACGCGAGCGGCGGGGGCGGCGATGGACATGTTGTTGTATGATATAGATGATGAAGATTTAGCAGCCGCGGATGCGATCGCTCGGCGCACGCGGGCGCACGTATCCTTGGCGGACAGAGCGTTGGATGAACTAGAAATGCCGACGGATGAAGCGTTGGAAGAGGCTGAGTTTGAATTCTTGGATGAAGAGAACGAGTATGCAAACTTTTTGTCGGCGTTGAACATCTTA
>Ga0181601_10001604_pt1 | contig 19389 bp, 15 predicted proteins | sample 041ome_8_FD_133020 | JGI IMG/M metagenome (GOLD analysis project Ga0181601, IMG submission 133020) | Coastal salt marsh microbial communities from the Groves Creek Marsh, Skidaway Island, Georgia - 041407BS metaG (megahit assembly) | ecosystem: Environmental > Aquatic > Marine > Intertidal zone...
ACCACACAGTGCATTGGGCTATCGCCCGCCAGCCCCTGAAATAATCATACAAATGGATCAAAGGCCAAATATGCACTAACTATAAAATTGGACCGGTCAAATGAGGCTGCTCAGTGGCATAAGGTTGGCCAAGCCGGCCCAAGATATTTCCATTGGCGCGGTGTTTCGGATCTTTGAGACCGATATTCCCTTTGCCGAATGCTTTGATCCGCTGCGCAATACCTGCCCGCTGGCGCAAACCTGCCGTTTGCGCGGCTATGTGGTGCGGGCGCTAGAGGCGTTTTATCACGAATTGGACGGGGTGACGCTGCAGGCGCTTGTGCAGGGCAATTGCGGGCTGGCCGAGTTGCTGGCCCTGCGCCCCAGCTTTGATGGCTGCGGTGCAGGGCAGCCCAGCACCGCCTGATCGCGGCGCTATGGCCGCAGGTGCCCCACGCGGGCTGCCGCCTAAAACCCCACCGCCTGCCCGTCTTTGCGCGATTCCGAGCCAGCAGCGTAGGCGCCATTGTCCAACCGCTGCACAAATTGCGCCCCGCCAAAGCCAAAGGCGTTATCGGGCGGTTCCAGCGTCAGGGCGTGGCCCATCTCGGCCAGCCGGGTCAGGGTGGCCTGCGGCATGCTGGTTTCCACCGCCACACCCAGCCCCTCGGTGGCGCGCCAGCGCGGGGCGTCGATGGCTTGCTGCACATCTTGGCCCCAAAGCTGGGTGCGCAGGGTCATATGCACATGGCCTTGCGCCTGCATCGGCCCGCCCATCACGCCAAAACTGGCCAAGGGGGCGCCGTTGCGCATCAAAAAGCCCGGAATGATGGTATGAAAGGGGCGTTTGCGCGGGCCCACGTAGTTTTGGCTGTTGGGATCCAGCGAAAAACCAGCGCCGCGGTTTTGCAGGTGAATGCCCGTGCCCGGCACCACAACCCCTGCCCCGAACCCGGCATAGTTTGACTGGATAAAAGACACCATCCGCCCCGCGCTATCGCCCACGCTAAGATATACCGTTCCGCCGCGCTTGGGGGCGCCTGCCCCAAAATTGGTGGCCTGCCGGGGCGAGATCAGCTGCGCGCGCGCTTTCAGATAGCTGGGATCCAGCAAATCTTCGCTGCTGACATGCCCCATATGGGCGGGATCGGCCACATAGGTTTCTGCATCGCGCAGCGCCAGTTTCATCGCCTCGATCTGTAAATGCAGCGCCTGCGGGTCATCTGGATGCAAATCACGAATGCCGGTGTGGTTCAAAATGCCCAACCCCATCAGCGCGGCTATGCCCTGCCCATTGGGGGGAATTTCATGCAAGCTGACATCGTCGAATTGCTGCGAAATGGTTCCGCACCAATCGGCGCGATGATCTGCCAGATCTTGCATCGACAGGGCCGCGCCGTGCATTTTTGCAAAATCAACGATCTTTTCGGCCAAGTCGCCCGTGTAAAAGGCCGCACCCGTGGTTTGGGCGATGCGCCGCAGGCTGTGCCCCAGCGCGGGGTTTGTAAACCATTGCCCGGCCTTTGGTGCGGCACCATTTGGCATAAAGACATCCGCAAACCCCGGCTGATTGGCCAGCTGCGCCGCCCCCCGCGCCCACAAATCGGCAATCACGGGCGAGACGGCAAAGCCGTTTTCCGCATAGGAAATCGCGGGCTCTAGCAAGGTTTCAAACGGCAAACTGCCAAATTTTTCCCACAGCGCCACCCAGCCCGAAACCGCGCCCGGCACCGTCACTGCCTCCCAGCCCCAAAAGGGCATTTTTTGCAGGCCGGCAAAGCGGTCTGGCCCCCAGCCTGCGGGCGCGCGCCCCGAGGCGTTCAAGCCATGCAGCTGCGTGCCATCCCACAAGATGGCAAAGGCATCCGCGCCCAGCCCGTTGCCGGTGGGCTCGACCACGCATAGGGTGGCTGCGGTTGCAATGGCGGCATCCACCGCATTGCCGCCCCGCGCCAGCATGCCCAAACCCGCCTGCGCCGCCAAAGGCTGGCTGGTGGCCACCACGTTACGGGCCAAAATCGCGCTGCGGCGCGACGAATAGGCATGATGGCTGATCACCTGCATTTTGCGCTGTTCCCTGTGCATTTGCGTATTGGCCCAACAATGCCCGAACACAGCGCCCATCACAAACCGCTTTCTGCGCCCGCCCCCTTGCTGTGGATCCTTGATTTGTGACACCCAGTGCCTAAATCCGCGCCAGCAAAAAGGAGGATCAAATGACCGCTCAAACGCATAATTTTACCGCCGATACCGGGAAAATTCTGAATATCGTCATCAACTCGCTTTATTCGGATCGTGATATTTTCCTGCGCGAATTGCTGTCGAACGCATCAGACGCCATTCATAAACGCAAATTGCTGGGCCAAAGCACCACAGCGCTGCTGAACGAGGGGCGCGACGAAATTATCGTGGCGTTGGACACGAAACAAAAAATCCTTACCCTTACCGATACCGGCATTGGGCTGGACGCCGATGAATTGACCCAGACATTGGGCACAATTGCGCGTTCGGGCACGGCTGCGTTTTTGGGGGATATGGCCGATCCATCGCAGGCAAAAGACGCGGCCAAAACCCTGATTGGGCAATTCGGTGTCGGCTTTTATTCGGCCTTCATGGTGGCCGAACAGGTCGAGGTGATCACCCGCAAGGCTGGCACAGAGATGGGCCATATTTGGCAAAGCGATGGCAGCAGCGGCTATACGATCACACCCTGCGCCACCCCCCCCGCCATTGGCACCAGCTTGCGTCTGAAACTGCGCAAAGATGCAAAAACCTATGCCGATGCCGCGGTGATCAAAGGCTTGATCAAGAAATACTCAGATCACATCACCGTGCCGATTTTGGTGCAAACCGATGATGGGCCAGCCGAACAGGCCAATTCCGCCCAAGCGCTGTGGTCGCGCCCGCCCGCCGAGCTGAGCGCGCAAGACTATACAGAATTTTACCACGCCACCTTTGGCAGCTTTGATACGCCCTTCTTGCACATTCACAACAAAACCGAAGGCACGCTGGAATTTACCAGCCTGCTTTATGTGCCCGGCACCGCGCCCTTTGATCTGTACGAACCCGAGCGTAAAACCAAGCTGCGTCTTTACATCAACCGGGTCTTTATCAGCCAAGACGTGGACGGGCTGTTGCCCAGCTGGCTGCGCTTTGTGCAAGGGGTTTTGGACACCACCAGCCTTGATCTGAACGTCAGCCGCGAATTGGTGCAGCAAAGCCCGGTGATCCGCAAAATTGCGAAATCCATCACCAAGCGGGTGTTGAGCGAACTGAAGAAGAAACACACCAAAGACCCCGAAGCCTATGGCCAGTTTTGGGCACAATTTGGCAAAGTGCTGAAAGAAGGCCTGTACGAAGACGCCGAAAACCGGGAAAAAATTGCCGAAATCATTTTGGTGCGGTCGATGAAGCACGAAAAAATGATCTCGCTGCAATCCTATCTCGACACGATGGCCGAGGGCCAAGACAGCATTTATGTGCTCAGCGCCGATAGCTTGAAACAGGCCACCGCCAGCCCGCATCTCGAGGCCTTTAAAGCCAAGGATCTGGATGTCTTGCTGATGACCGACCCGATCGATGCCTTCTGGATTGCGCAGATGGGCCAGTTCAAAGGCAAATCCTTTGTCTCGATCGCGCGCGATGAATTCGATTTGTCGCAATTTGCCAATACCGATGCCAGCCCCCACACCCCTGCCGATGCAGGCCTCAGCAGCCGTGCAGTGGCCGCGATCAAGGCCGCTTTGGGTGATCTGGTCGAAGATGTGCGCGCCAGCGACAAATTGGTAAACAGCCCCGCCCGTCTGGTGGCTGGCAGCGGCGGCCTAGATTTCAACCTAGAGCGAATTTTAAAGGCCCAAAACCCCGAGTTTGAGGGCAGCAAAAAGGTTCTGGAAATCAATGCCACCCATGATCTTGTATCAAAAATCAGCACCTTAGAGGGCGAAGTTCAGCAAGCGGCCTGCCGCATTTTGTTTGAACAAGCCCGCCTGCTAGATGGCGAAATGCCCACCGATCCAAAGCAGTTTCAACTGGATTTTGCCACCTTGGCGCAACGCCTATAAGCCCACAGTTGTGGCCTGCGGGCGCGCCTGCGGGCGCAACAGCGCCTGCAGGCGCGTGGTTTCGGCCAGCAGGCTGGTAAACGCCTCTAGCGGCGGCGGCTGGCTGTGGGTTTCAAGCGCGGTTTCAAACTGCACCAAAAGCCCATGCAGCCGCCGCGCGCCATAGGTGGCGGCCAAACCGGCAAACCCATGCACCATGGACGCCAATTGGCGGTGATCGGTGTTATTGGCACGCAGCGCAGCCGCCAGCTGTGCGCCTTCTTGGGCAAACCCCTCTAACCCTTGGGCCAGCGCCTCGTGGCCCATTAATTCGGCTAAAACCGTTAAAATACTGCCATCCACAACCGGGGCAACCTGCGCGGCGGGCGCTGCAGGGGCCATTCCGGCCACCAATTGGCGCAGGCTTTCGCGGGTTAAGGGTTTGATCATCACCTGATCAAATCCCGCAGCGCGGCACGCCTCGCTTTCGCTGGCAAACACATGCGCCGTGATGGCCACGATGCGGGTGCTGGCCGATGGCCCAGTGCCCGCGCGCAGGCGCTGCGTGGCCTCGATCCCGCCCATCACCGGCATTGAAAGATCCATCAACACCAAATCAAACGCCTCTTTTTCAGCCGCCTCTACGCCCTTGGCGCCATCTTCGGCCAGCGCAACCGAATGGCCATCTTTGCGCAGCATTTCCCCCAAGATGAACTGGTTTATCGGGTTATCTTCCACCACCAGTACGCGCAGCGGGCGCGCGCCCGCCTGCCCCGGTCGGCTGGGCGCGCCGTGGGTGTCGTGCTGCGGCGGCGCCAAGGGCAAGGGCAGACGCACCCAAAACAGGCTGCCTTGGCCCACGTCGCTTTCAACCCCGATCGTGCCCCCCATGGCCTGCACAATGCGCCGCGTAATGCCCAGCCCCAGCCCCGTGCCTTGGGCCTGCATGCCCGTGGGCAGATCAAGGCGCACGAAATCCTCGAAAATATGGCTCAGCTGCGCCTTTGGAATGCCAATGCCTGTGTCCGCCACTTGCAATTCCACCATGGGCGCGGCATCGGCGGGGGCCACAACCACCTCGAGCGTGATTTGCCCGGCCTTGGTGTATTTCACCGCGTTGCTTAACAAATTGCTCATAATTTGGCGCAAACGCTGGGTATCGGCCATGATGGCACTGCCACTGGGGTTATGCACATATAGCTGCAACGTAAGCCCTTTGGCGGCGCTGGGGCGCAGGTTTTCCACCACCGAATGGCACAAACGCTCGATCTGCAAGGGCTGCGGCGACAGCACCAAGGCGCGCGCCTCGATCTGGATGATATCGAGCACATCGTTGATATGGCCCAGCAAAATATCGCCAGAGTTTTCTAAAACATCCAGATAATGGCCAAGGTTTTGATCGCGCAATTCTTCGCGCAGCAGCCCAACCACCCCCAAAATACCATTCAAAGGGGTGCGCATTTCGTGGCTCATCACCGCCAGGAACCGGGCTTTGGCCTGCTCGCTGCTAAGCGCCTTGTCGCGGCTGTCGCGCAGGTCTTCTTCGATGCGCAACCGATAGGCGATGTCGCGCAGCACGTAAACTTTGACCATGCCCTGCCCCTGCCGGTCGATCCCGCGCGTCATTTCCAGCGCCAGATCGTGTCCATCGGCATGCATGCCCCGCACCCGATGGGTGCCAGCCCCGGCGGCGGCCTCGTCGAATTCACACAATTGCGCAAAGCGGCGCCCCAACACGGTGGCGCGCGCGCGGCCAAACATCATTTAGGCGGCGGCGTTAAATTCGGTGATCCGGTCCGCGGCATCGGTCACCACAATCGCATCTTTCGACGTGGTGACGATGGTCGATAAATGCCGCCCCGTTTGCCGCGCCGCCGCCGCCTTCTGGCGGGCGTATTTGAACAATCGCCAATAAACAAAAGCAAACAGGCCCAAGGCCAGCACCAAGAACCCCGCCACCAATGCCACGCTGCGCAGCAGCCCGAAAAGCCGCAAGCGAAACGCCTGTTCGATCTGCGCGGTGGCGCTGACCACGCTGGTGCTAAGCTGGCGCAGATCCGTATGCAGCGGCTGCAAAACTGGCAAAACCTGCAGCCCGATCGCCGCCCGCAGCGCCGCATCTGGCCCGTCAAACACGGGCAACACCCCATCCATCGCGGCCAAAATGCGCCGCACCTCGGCTTGGCGCTCGGCGCGCTTCACGGCCTCGCGGTAAACAGGGGCAGTGTTCAAAATAGACACGCGGCTGTAAAACACATCTGCTTGGCGGCGCAAATGGGCCAAATCGATCGCCTCGGCCTGATGCCCAAGCGCGTTGAGCAAGGTCAGGTATTCCACCTCGGCCTGCGAGACAGTCCAAATGATGCTGTCCGCGCTTAAGGTTGCCAGTTTGCGCAATTCTGTGGCGCTGCGCATCAACAGCACGGCAGTGCCTAAAACCAACACGAAAATAGAGGCCGATAACAAGATAATGGGCATCGTGCCCCGGCGCAAAAATGGCTTTTTGGTTGGGTCAGGTGCAAACATCCATAGACGCCAAAATAATACTCACAAAACACCGGCCCAATGGTCCTGCGCCGGGCAACAACAATATACGTATGGAAACCATACACCCATTTGTGCCATACATGACCTATACCCAGGAATAGGGTATTTTCTGTGTTATGGCGAAAATTTTGATCGCGGATGATCATGTCTTGGTGCGCGCGGCCTTGGCGCGCTACCTGTCTGCGGCGACAGGAGACGATATTTTTCAGGCCAACACATTGCCCACCGCGCTGAACATGATGGCCGAAAGCGGCCCCTTTGATCTGGTGCTGTTGGATTACACCATGCCCGGCATGAGCCTGCCCGCAGGCTTAGCACGCGCCATAAAAGCCAATGCACAGCAGCCTGTGGCCTTGCTGTCTGGCACGGCCCCACCCGAGGTGGCGCGCCGCGCCTTGGCGGCGGGGGCCTGCGGGTTTGTGCCAAAAACCATAGGGCCCGAATGCATGATTGCCGCCATCGCACAAATGATCGCGGGCGAAATCTTTCGCCCCGATGATTTCTTCGCGCCCGAGGCCGGCACCCGCGGCCCTGCAACGGGGCTGACACCGCGCGAAACCGATGTGCTGCGTGGCATCAGTGCCGGTCAATCCAACAAGGAAATCGCCCGCAATCTGGATATTCAGGAAGTGACGATCAAGCTGCATGTGAAAACGATTTGCCGCAAGCTACAGGCGCGCAACCGCACCCATGCCGCGATGCTGGCGCGCGATCAGGCGCTGTTGTACCCCCCCCCGCGCCATAAAAAAGGCCCCGCCACCGCAGTGACAGGGCCCTTGATCTGCCTGATGCGCCAGCCCCGGCTTAGCGGCCGCGGCGGCCACCGCGGCGGCCACCGGCTGCGCGGCCATCCCCACCCGAACCCGCGGGCTTGTTAAAGCGGATCCATTCCGCCCCGCCCTCGTCGTTGTTGGTTAGGAAGTTTGCGGCGCGGATGGCCTCCATTTCCTTGCCCGGGCGCGGTTTGGTCGAGCCAAGGCCAAAAAGGGTGACGAAGGTTTCGTCGTCCATATCGGCGGGCAAGATGATGCCGGCTGCCTCGATCAGGGCTTTCTTTTCTGCAATCGCCTTGGGGCCAACCGGCAGGGCCACCGGGTTCATAATGGCGCTGGTCATGCCCGCGCCCATGGCCATCGGCAGGAAGGCATTGTTGATGCCATGGCGGTTGGGCAGGCCAAAGCTGATGTTGGAGGCGCCACAGGTGGTGTTCACCCCCAGCTCTTCGCGCAAGCGCCGCACCAGCGTGAACACCTGCAGCCCCGCAGTGCCCATGGCGCCAATCGGCATCACCAGCGGGTCAACCACGATATCGTGGGCGGGAATGCCGAAATCAGCGGCGCGTTCGACGATTTTCTTTGCCACGGCAAAACGCACATCGGGGTCTTCGGAAATGCCGGTGTCGTCGTTGGAAATGGCCACGACGGGGACGTTGTATTTTTTCACCAAGGGCAGCACCAGTTCCAGCCGCTCTTCTTCGCCGGTGACCGAATTCAACAGCGGGCGGCCCTGTGCGGCGGCAAGCCCCGCCTCCAGCGCGCCGGGCACCGAGCTGTCGATACACAGCGGCACATCGACCACGGCCTGCACCGTTTCCACCAGCTGTTTCATCAGCGTGGGTTCGACAAAGTTGTTATCGGCATAGCGCGGGTCTTCGGCCATTTTGCCCGAAAATACCGCGCCGGAATTGATGTCTAGCACCGTGGCACCAGCGGCCACTTGCGCCAAGGCATCGGCCTCGACGCGGCTAAAATCGCCGCGCTCTAGCTCTTCGTTCAGAATTTTGCGGCCCGTCGGGTTGATCCGCTCGCCGATCACGCAGAACGGCTGGTCAAAGCCGATGATGGCTGTTTTCGTTTTCGATTCAACGATAGTGCGGGTCATAATCTATCTTATCCTTGGCTTTGAGATGCCGGCACGCCCGAGGCGCCGCCGTTGTCGGTTGCCCATTGGGCGTTGGTTTTGATGCCGCCCAGCGGGAAGAAATGCACATGCTCGATGTTGAAATCGGGGTTGGCGGCCTTGTGCGCGGCCAAAGCGGCGACAACATCGGTGGGCTCGTAGGGCAAAAGCAGCTTCGAGACATCCATCGCGCGCTTTTGCAGCACCTTCAGCGAGGGGCCAACACCGCAAGCAATGGCAAATTTGATCAGCGTTTGCAGCTTTGCCGGGCCCGCAATACCGATGTGAATGGGCAGATCCACGCCTGCCGCCTTCAACCCGTTGGCCCATTCGATAATCGGCGCTGCATCAAAGGCAAATTGCGTGGCCAGCGCCATTTTTGCGTCGCTCGTTTCGGAAAACTTTTGCTTCCATTGCAACGCGGCATCCACATTGCGGGTGCTGCCATCGGGATCGATGTCTTTGTTGCCTTCGGGGTGGCCCGCCACGTGCAGCCGCTCGAACCCCGCTTTGCCAAACAGGCCGGTTTCCAACAGCTGGATCGAGCTGTCAAAATCGCCATGCGGGGTGGTTACGCCACCGGCCAGCAAAAGCGCCTGTTTTACATCCGCCTCGCCCTGATACATGGCGATCCAGTTTTCCAGCGTTGCCGCGTCTTTGATAATACGCGCAGGAAAATGCGGCATAACGGGATAGCCTTCGGCGTTCAGCCGCTTGGCCGTGGCCACCATATCCTCGATCGGGGTGCCCTCGATATGCGCGATATAGACCCGGGTGCCCACGGGCAGGATATCGCGGAAGCTTTCCACTTTTTCAGCTGTGCGCGGCATCACTTCGATCGAATAGCCGTTCAGAAAGGCCTCGACTTGGGTATTTACCGGCTTTGCAGCCTCTTCACGCTTTCTGAAATTCAGCAACGCCATCGCGGCCTCCCATAGTTTTGCGGGCGTCATGCCCAACCATCATTCGCAATCAAGGCTTTGATGCGCTCTTGATCAAATTCTGCCTCAAGGCGCGCGGCCTCGGATAGGGCGATCTCGTCGGGGTCGCCTTCTACGGTATAGGGGGCGGCTTTGCGCCATTCGGCCAAATAGGCATCGGTGTCGGATGCGCCCACCTTCATGGCGGCGCGGTCGATGGCCTGCTCGAACCGCTCGGCCAGCTGCTTTTTGGCGCCGCGGCGCCCTTTGCCAACGATCACCTGTGCCGGGATGTCGCGCCAGTAAACGATTGTGACTTCGGGCATTGCCTTGATTCCCCTTGTTCCGTGGGTTGCTTGTATGACAGTCAATTTGCGACACGAGGCCGGTTTTCGACATCTGGCCCGCATCCAGCGACCTATTCGCAATAGCGCATCTTCCCCAAGCACGGCCATGGGGTGGCCCATGAAAAATCGCAAAGAAGATCATGAGCCGCGCGCGTGGCGCTTGCGCGGGGCGGTCATTGGCCATAACTTGGGGGTAACTCGAAATGGAGGGCGTGAAAAATGGCGCCCAAGCGTCCCAAAGGTGCGGGCGCGTTCCCAAAAGCGGTCGAAAGCCCCGCGCCAAATTCGCCCGATCCAGCCGAGCTGTATGCCGCGCTGGATTTGGGCACCAACAGTTGCCGCATGCTGATTGCCCAGCCCAAGGGCAGCCAGTTTCATGTGGTGGATAGCTTTTCCAAATCGGTGCAGCTGGGTGCCGGTTTGGAACAAAGCGGCCGCCTAAGCCGGGCCTCGATGGGGCGCACGGTGCAGGCGCTACGCATCTGCCAACAAAAACTGCGCCGCCATAAGGTGAAGCGTATGCGCCTTGTGGCGACCGAGGCCTGCCGCCGCGCCAAGAATGCCGCCGAATTCATCCGCCAAGTCAAACGCGACACTGGCCTGCAGCTGGAAATCATCCAGCCCGAAGAAGAGGCGCGCTTGGCAGTGATTTCTTGTGCGCCTTTGGTGTCTACCCGCACCGAACAGCTGTTGGTGGTGGATATTGGCGGTGGCTCGACCGAATTGGTGTGGATCGATCTCAGCTCGGTGCCAAACCGCGAACGCCCGCGCGCCATCATGCGTTTGCACGCCGGGTTTCACACCGTGGGCAGCCCCTTTCCCGCCGCAAAAGTGGTGGATTGGATCAGCGTGCCCTTGGGGGTTGCCACGCTGCGCGACCAATTCGACGATGTCGATGACGACGCCGCGCGCTTTGCCTTGATGAGCTGGTTTTTCGAAGAAAACCTAGCCGAATTCGCCCCTTACAAGAACGAACAAGCCCGCGAGGGGTTTCAGATCATCGGCACCAGCGGCACAGTCACAACCGTGGCCGCCAGCCATTTGGGGCTAAAACGCTATGATCGCACCAAGGTAGACGGGCTGCGCATGAGCAGCGATCAAATCAATGCGGTGATCAACTCTTACCTTTCGCTTGGCCCCATAGGCCGCCAACGCGACCCGCGCATCGGCCAAGACCGCCATGCATTGATCATGTCTGGCGCGGCGATTTTGCAGGCGTTGTTGCGGCTGTGGCCCACCGACCGGCTGAGCGTGGCCGATCGTGGCCTGCGCGAGGGGCTGCTTTATGCGCAAATGTCAGCCGATGGCGTATTGGAAGACGCGCCCTATTAGGCAAATATCAGGCAAAGGGCACGGTTTGGCCCTAGCCATTTGCGCAAGCCTACGCCGCACGCTATGGCAGGGCAAAGCCCAAAAAGGCACAAGGAACACGGCAATGGCCAAAACACCCACCGGCAAAAACACATCAGGGCGCGGCCAACGCGACCTGAAGGTGAATGTCAAAACTGCCCGCGGGCGCAAACTGTCCTCGACCCGCTGGCTGCAACGCCAGTTGAACGACCCCTACGTGGCGCGGGCGCGCAAAGAGGGGTATCGCGGGCGTGCGGCGTTCAAGATCATGGAACTGGATGACAAGTTCCGGTTTCTTGTGCCGGGCGCGCGCGTGGTGGATTTGGGCTGCGCACCGGGGGGCTGGTGCCAGGTGGCGGTCAAGCGGGTCAATGCTTTGGGTGAAAAACAGGGCAAGGCGGTGGGGCGTATCATCGGCGTCGATCTGCAAGAGATTGAACCGATCGCTGGCTGCGAGCTGCACCAACTGGATTTCTTGGCCGATGATGCCGATACATTGGTAAAAAACTGGCTGGGCGGCCCGGCCGATGTGGTGATGTCTGATATGGCGGCGTCCTCGTCCGGGCATAAGCAAACCGATCACTTGCGCATCATCGCGCTTTGCGAGGCGGCGGCCTATTTTGCCTTTGATGTGCTTGAAGAGGGCGGAACATTCGTGGCCAAGGTGTTGGCAGGTGGCGCCGAGGGCGAGCTGCAAAAGCTGCTGAAAAACAAGTTCAACAAGGTGGTCAACGTCAAACCCCCCTCTAGCCGGGCGGATAGTTCGGAAAAATTTGTCATCGCAACGGGTTTTCGTGGCTAGGCCAGCAATTGCCAAGACGCGCGCGCGGCGTACTGTCTAAGTCAGGCGAATCAAACAAAAACAAAGGTGCCCGATGTTCAGCCCAGACCTACTTGCCGAAATCCGCAGCCGCTTTGCCCATGTCGAGAGCTGCCCGTTCGAGGGGCCGCGGGTGTTTTTCGAAAACGCCGGCGGCGCGCTGACGCTGAATTCGGTGGTGGACACCAGCACCAAATTCGCCGCGATCCCCGACAACCAAGGCCGCGACAACCCTGCCAGCCGGGCCTTGATGGATATCATCGCCAAGGCGCGCGCCGATATGGCCGAATTTATGAATGCCCCGGGTGGGCAGGTGATTGTGGGCGAAAGCGGCACCGAGATGCTGTTTCGGATGATCCGGGCCGCCTGCATGGCCGCGCCCACAGGCCCGGTGATTGGCAGCACGTTGGAACACCCCGCCTCGCGCAGCGCGGCGGTGCTTTGGGCCGAACATTCCGGGCGCAGCTATATCTCGGTGCCCCATAACAATGCCACGGGCTGTGTCACCGCCGACGATTACCGCCCCCATCTGCGCCCCGATCTGGCGGTTGCCACCATTTTGCACACCTCGCCGGTGACGGGCATGGGGGTGGATGTGGCCGCGATTTCTGCCGCAATTCGGGCCGTGGCGCCGGAATGTTTGATTATTGTCGATGGTATCCAGCACGCCGCCCATGGGGGCATTGACCTGCGTGCGCTGGGCGTCGATGGCTATGCGATCTCGCCCTATAAGATGTTTTCGCGCCATGGCTATGGGGTGGCGTGGCTGTCTGACCGGCTGCGCCATCTGCCCCATGATGCGCTGCTGGGGGGGGCCGCGGAGAATTGGGAATTTGGCACCCGCGACACTGGTGCCTATGCCACGCTGAGCGATGTGGTTGGCTATCTGGAATGGCTGGGCGCCCAGATCAGCCCCGCCGCAGACCGCCGCGCGCGCTTTGATGCGGCAGCACAGGCCATTCACGCCCACGAGGCGGCGCTGTGCCACGCCATGTTGCATGGCACGGGCAACCTAAAGGGGCTGGCCGAATTGCCGGGCGTGGAAATCGTAGGCGGCGTCGAGAACCCCGCGCGCGAGGGGTTGGTTTCGTTTTGGATCAGCGGGCGCCCCTCGCCCGAGGTGGTCGAGGCGCTGCGCAGCCGCGGCATCCGCACCCATACCCGCAAGGCCGACCATTATTCAGGCAATGTTTTGGCCCCGCTTGGGCAAGACGATTGTATCCGCGTCTCTATGTGCCACTACAACAGCCCCGCCGAGGTCGCGCAGTTTTTGCACGCGATGCAGGAAATCGCAGCGCCCGCCTAAACGCCCCCGAGTCACCCCAGCCGCGGCGGTAATTTTGCCCCGCCCGGCTGGGCAGATTATTTTACCAATCGAAACAATCTTATTTGATGCGCGCTAACTGTTTGCGCTGACACGATTGTGCGCCCACGGCTATCGCCGGGGTTCGGCGCGGGCATGGCCTGACGCAACGTCATTCATGCCATTGATGAATAATGAAATTTACACCGTTTGGACGATTTTTTGACACAAATTCGGCCCTATCTGGAAAAATCTTTACAGAAATATTGTGAGTTTTCTGATTATTGTTCAATAATTTTACGAAATCCCTATTGTGACACAAGGACTGAAGAGGGCGCTACCGCATAAGCGGAATGGAGGGGCGCCCTTGGTCAGAGGGAGAGACACCGATGTCATCCACTGAAACGGGCGCTACATATGCACCTTCTGCGGCTTTTGCAGCAAACGCCCATGTCGATAGTGCTGGGTACGCTGAAATGTATCGTCAGTCGGTCGAACAGCCCGACGTATTCTGGGCCGAGCACGGACACCGGATTGACTGGATCAAACCCTTTACCAAGGTGAAAAACGTCAATTACGACTATGGCAACGTAGATATCCGCTGGTTTGAAGATGGCACGCTGAACGTTGCGGCCAACTGCATCGACCGCCACTTGGTGGACCGTGCCGATCAAACCGCCATCATCTTTGAACCCGATGATCCCAACGAAGCAGCACAGCACATCACCTACCGTGATCTGTTTGAAAACGTAAACCGCTTTGCCAACGTGCTAAAGGGCCTTGGCGTGGGCAAAGGCGACCGCGTGGTGCTGTATCTGCCGATGGTGCCCGAAGCCGCCTATGCCATGCTGGCCTGCGCGCGCATTGGCGCCATCCACTCTATTGTTTTTGCAGGGTTCTCCCCCGATGCTTTGGGCGCGCGCATCAACGGTTGCCATGCCAAGCTGGTAATCACCGCCGACGAAGCCCCCCGTGGTGGCCGCAAAACCCCGCTGAAATCGAACACCGATGCCGCCCTGCTGCATTGCGACGAGGGCGTGAAATGCCTTGTGGTCAAGCGCTCCGGCGGCCAAACCAGCTGGACCGAAGGCCGCGACTTTGACTACAACGCCTTGGCCGCCAAAGCCTCTAGCTATTGCACCCCTACCGAAGTTGGCGCCGAAGACCCGCTGTTCATTTTGTACACCTCCGGCTCGACAGGTCAGCCCAAGGGCGTGGTGCACACATCGGGTGGCTATCTGGTTTATGCCGCGATGACGCATCAATACACCTTTGATTATCACGATGGTGATATCTTCTGGTGCACCGCCGATGTGGGCTGGGTGACAGGCCACAGCTATATCGTTTACGGGCCGCTGGCCAATGGCGCCACCACGATCATGTTCGAAGGCGTGCCCACCTACCCCGATGCCGGGCGTTTCTGGGCGGTATGTGAAAAACACAAAGTAAACCAGTTCTACACCGCCCCCACCGCCATTCGCGCGCTGATGGGTCAAGGCAATGAATTTGTTAAAAAATACGACCTGTCCAGCCTGAAACTTCTGGGCACCGTGGGCGAACCGATCAACCCCGAAGCGTGGAACTGGTATAACGACGTGGTTGGCAAAGGCACCTGCCCCATCGTGGATACATGGTGGCAAACCGAAACCGGTGGCCACCTCATCACGCCGCTGCCGGGGGCTGTGGCCACCAAGCCCGGCTCGGCCACCTTGCCCTTCTTTGGCGTGGTGCCCGTGATCCTAGAGCCGGAATCGGGCAAGGAAATCACCGATACCGCCGCCGAGGGCGTTTTGTGCCTAAAAGACAGCTGGCCCGGCCAGATGCGCACCGTTTGGGGCGATCACGAGCGGTTTCAGCAGACCTATTTCCAGCAATATAAGGGCTATTACTTCTCGGGTGATGGCTGCCGCCGCGACGCGGATGGCTATTACTGGATCACCGGGCGCGTCGATGACGTGATCAACGTGTCGGGCCACCGGATGGGCACCGCCGAGGTGGAAAGCGCGCTTGTGGCCCATGCCAAAGTGGCCGAAGCCGCCGTTGTGGGCTACCCGCATGAAATCAAGGGCCAAGGCATCTATGCCTATGTCACCTTGATGAATGGGGTCGAACCCACCGACGCCCTGCGCAAAGAACTGGAAACATGGGTGCGCACCGAAATTGGCCCCATTGCCAAGCCTGACCTGATCCAATGGGCCCCCGGCCTGCCCAAAACCCGTTCGGGTAAGATCATGCGCCGCATCCTGCGCAAAATCGCCGAAAACGATTTTGGCGCGCTGGGTGACACATCGACCTTGGCAGATCCTGCCGTGGTGGATGAGTTGATCGAAAACCGCATGAACCGCGTCTAAGATCATGTGCGCCGAGATTGCAGCACAGGCTGCACCCGTTCTTATCCTTCTCGGCCCTCCGGGCGCCGGGAAGGGCACGCAAGCGCGACTGCTGCAAGAGGCCCATGGCTATGTGCAGCTGTCTACCGGGGATTTGCTGCGCGAGGCGGTGGCCAATGGCACCGCCGCGGGCCAAGCGGCCAAAGCCGTGATGGCAGCAGGCGGTCTGGTCAGCGACGATATCGTCATTGCCATTCTCAGCGAGCGGCTAGATCAGCCCGACACCGCGCAAGGCGTCATCCTTGATGGGTTTCCACGCACAACCGTTCAGGCGCAAGCGCTGGACCAGCTGTTGCAAACCCGTGGCCAGCGGATCAACGCCGCCATCAGCCTAGAGGTAGACGACGCGCAGATGGTCACGCGCATTTCCGGCCGCTTCACCTGCGGCGGTTGCGGCGAGGGCTATCACGACCAGTTCAAAGCACCGGCCACACCGGGCCAGTGCGACAAATGCGGCGGCACGGATTTCAAACGCCGGGCCGACGACAATGCCGAAACCGTAGGAAGCCGCCTTGCGGCCTATCATGCGCAGACGGCTCCGTTGATCAGCTATTATGAGGGCAAGGGTGTGTTGTCTGGCGTAGATGCGATGGGTGACATCGCAGCTATTCAGGCATCACTGGCCAACATCATCAGCCGCGCAACGGCATAAGGGGAAGCCGTATCCAACAACTGGTACGGTTTGGAGACACTTGGAAAGGAGTGTAATAACATGGCAGACAAATCGTCTTCCAACGCCTACTGGGCGGCCAATGTGCGGGTCATTCTCATATCGCTGGTGATATGGTTTGTCTTCTCATATGGCACCGGAATTATCTTGCGCCCTGCCCTATCTGGCATCGCCATCGGCGGCACCGATCTGGGCTTTTGGTTTGCACAGCAAGGATCCATCTTGGTCTTTATTGTGCTCATTTTCTTCTACGCTTGGCGGATGAACAAAATCGACGCCGAACATGGCGTTGACGAGTAAGGACAAGGGACACACAATATGGATCAGTATACTCTGAACCTACTCTTTGTGGGCGCGTCTTTTGCGCTTTACATCGGTATCGCGATCTGGGCCCGCGCCGGCTCGACCGCTGAATTCTATGCCGCGGGCCAGGGTGTGAACCCTGTGCTGAACGGCATGGCCACCGCGGCCGACTGGATGTCGGCGGCGTCGTTTATCTCGATGGCGGGTCTGATTGCCTTTGTGGGCTACGGCAACTCGACCTTCTTGATGGGCTGGACGGGCGGTTATGTGCTGCTGGCACTGCTGCTGGCACCTTATCTGCGCAAATTCGGCAAATTCACCGTGCCGCAGTTCATTGGCGACCGTTTCTACAGCCAATCTGCGCGCCTGATCGCCGTTATCTCGCTGATCGTCATTTCGGTGACCTATGTGATTGGCCAGATGTCGGGTGCAGGCGTGGCCTTCTCGCGCTTTTTGGAAGTGCAGAACTCGACCGGCCTTTATATCGCCTCGGGCGTGGTGTTTTGCTACGCGGTTCTGGGCGGGATGAAGGGCATCACCTACACGCAGGTGGCCCAATATTGCGTGCTGATCATCGCCTATACCATTCCGGCGGTGTTCATCTCGTTGCAGCTGACGGGCAACCCGATCCCGGGGCTGGGCCTGTTCTCGACCCACCAAGACTCGGGCCTGCCGCTGTTGGTGAAACTGGACGGCCTGCTGACCGAGCTGGGCTTTAACGACTATACCACGCTGCACAGCTCGACCTTCAACATGTTCCTGTTCACCCTGTCGCTGATGATCGGCACCGCCGGTCTGCCGCATGTGATCATCCGCTTCTTCACCGTTCCCAAGGTGGCAGATGCGCGCTGGTCGGCAGGTTGGGCGCTGGTGTTCATTGCGCTGCTGTATCTGACGGCCCCCGCCGTGGGTGCCATGGCACGCCTGAACATCATGACCACGATGTGGCCAAACGCCACTGCGGGCCAAGCCCTGGACGGCGACGCGCTGGCCATGGCAGACCGCCCACAGTGGATGGAAAACTGGGAAAAAACCGGTCTGTTGAAGTTTGAGGACAAAAACGGCGACGGCAAGTTGCAGTATTACAACGACGCCAACCCGAAAATGCAGGAAATCGCAGCTGAAAAGGGCTGGCAAGGCAACGAGCTGGTCACCTTCAACCGCGACATTCTGGTTCTGGCAAACCCTGAAATCGCACAGCTTCCGGGCTGGGTGATCGCGCTGATCGCAGCGGGCGGCTTGGCTGCTGCGCTGTCCACCGCGGCGGGCCTGCTGCTGGCCATTTCTTCGGCCGTATCGCATGACCTGATCAAAGAGTTCCTGAACCCCGGCATCTCGGAAAAGGGCGAATTGCTGGCGGCGCGTATCTCGATGGCGGGTGCCATTGCGGTGGCCACCTATCTGGGTCTGAACCCCCCGGGCTTTGCGGCACAAACCGTGGCACTGGCCTTTGGTTTGGCGGCAGCCACGATCTTCCCGGCGCTGATGATGGGCATCTTCTCGAAGCGCATCAACTCGATTGGGGCGACCTTGGGCATGCTGACAGGTCTGGTTGTGACGTGTCTGTATCTGTTCACCTATCTGGGTTGGTTCTTCGTCAAGGGCACCAACATGCTGGATAACGTGCCGGCAAACTACCTGTTTGGCATTCCGCCCACCGCCTTTGGGCCGATTGGCGCGCTGCTGAACTTTGTGGTGGCCTATGTCGTGTCGAGCATGACCAAAGAACCCCCGCAGGAAGTACAGGATCTGGTTGAATCCATCCGTGTTCCCCGCGGCGCAGGGGCTGCAACGGGCCACTAATGGCCCAAGGCGCGGCGCCCTGCGGCACTGCGCCAGTTGAAATCCTGTCCCGCCCGGGCAAGCCTTGGGCGGGACAATTTTTTCTAGGGCTTAAATGATGCCACTTTCTGATGATCAGTTGCTGCTGTTTTTACGCTCGGTGCATCCCTACGATACGCTGAGCGCGGAAAAACTGGCGCAATTGGCCGAACAAATTCAACAACAGCGCCTGCCAGCAGGCCACCAGATATACCAGATCGGCACGCCCTTGCAGGGGCTGTACCTGATCCATGATGGCGCAGTGGAAATCACCGATGCCCATGGCGCAACCGTCAGCGTGCTGGGCTTGCGCAACAGTTTTGGCGAACGCGGTCTGTTGCGCGATGGGCGGGCGGCAACCACCGCGCGCACCACCGCCCCCAGTTTGCTGCTGATGCTGCCCGCCGCCGCGTTTCAAGCGCTGATTCATGCGCAACCGCCTATCAAACGGTTCTTTTCGCGCGGCCAAACGGCGCGCACCCGCCAAGACAGCAGCGCTGGCACAAATACGCTGGCCACGGTGCGGGTTGATCAATTGATGGCGCGCAACCCGCAAACCTGTGCCCCCAGCGACACGGTGCAAAGCGCCGCACAGCGCATGCATGCAGCGCGCATTTCGTCGCTATGTGTGGAAGAGAACGGGCAGCTATGCGGCATTGTCACGCTGCGCGATCTATCGGGAAAGGTTGTGGCCAAGGCCCTGCCCGGCACCACCCCGGTGGCCGAGGTGATGACGTCGAACCCCCTGCACCTGCCCGCACAGGCCATCGGCTCGGATGTGCTGCACGCGATGATGGAGCATCGCATCGGCCATATCCCGATTGTCCAAGATGGCCAATTGGTGGGCATAGTGACCCAAACAGACCTTACCCGCCACCAAGCGCTGTCATCGGCGGAACTGGTGGGCGACATCGCCAAAGCAGACACAGCCAGTGCCATGGCGGCAGCAACCGCCCGCATTCCCGCCCTTTTGGCGCAGTTGGTGGCCGGTGGCAGC
>Ga0181601_10001605_pt1 | contig 19380 bp, 15 predicted proteins | sample 041ome_8_FD_133020 | JGI IMG/M metagenome (GOLD analysis project Ga0181601, IMG submission 133020) | Coastal salt marsh microbial communities from the Groves Creek Marsh, Skidaway Island, Georgia - 041407BS metaG (megahit assembly) | ecosystem: Environmental > Aquatic > Marine > Intertidal zone...
ATAACATTGCGATGACCGTTACTTTGATCGCACCAATCGCGATGGATGAAGGCTTGCGCTTTGCGATCCGCGAAGGTGGCCGTACCGTCGGCGCCGGTGTGGTATCTGCGGTTGTTAAGTAACTATTGGTCCGCGCATCGCGGGTCATAGGAGTGTAGCTCAATTGGTAGAGCACCGGTCTCCAAAACCGGGGGCTGGGGGTTCGAGCCCCTCCACTCCTGCCATATAAATAAAAGCCCCTGAAGGAAACTTTGGGGGCTTTTTTATGGGGTTAATTAGCTGGTGTTAATCAACTAGCACTGTGTTTGTGCTGAAATGGCCGTGTAGACCTGGCGGCAGGTTCACCATCAAGGAACTCGGTTTGGCCGGTTTTTGGTTGTTGGTTTTTGGGCCGATTTGGGTGAGTGCAGCTGCGTTGACTCGTTTATTACAGCGGCGCCTTAGGCTTGCAGCCACCCTGCCGGCGATGATTGTGGCCGCTATCCCAGAGGATGTTGGGCTTCGCATTCATCGGTCACATTAGGCAAAAAAGACCTGATGCGGCGGTTAACGCGTCAAAATGGACGGCTTTTTGTCGAATTAGTGGATGGAAGCGTTTTGCCGGTGAGTAAAACCTATGCCGACGCGCTGCGGGCCATGATAAGCGGGCGTACCGGCCGGGCCCAATAGATCTTGGTCGTCATGTTTGGTTGCAAGCCCGGATAAAATTATTTGCGCACAGGCTGGCTACTATGCCAAATTGGGGATGTTGTTTACCCAATGCTTACACCGAAAGACTGTTTCCCATGGAATTACAAGAAGAAGTCACAATCCCCGCCCAGCGCGATAAAGTATTGGCCAGTTTGACCGATGCAGATGTCCTGCGGCAATGCATTCCGGGGTGTGACGAGCTGGTGCAAGTCAGCGCTACTGAATATACCGCAAAAGTGGTTTTGAAAATTGGTCCGGTCAAAGCGAAATTTAGTGGCAATGTCACGCTGGATATGAGCGCTGCGCCAGACCGCCTCACCTTGTCGGGGCAGGGTGACGGGGGCATCGCTGGCTTTGCGAAAGGCGGCGCTGATGTCACTTTGGTTGATGCTGGCGATGACACCATCTTAACCTATCAGGCCAAAGCCGAAACTGGTGGCAAAATTGCGCAGCTGGGCAGCCGGTTAATGGTCAGCACAGCGCGTAAATTATCAAAAAGCTTCTTTGCCGAATTTCTGGTGATTATGGGAGGCGCCCCTGCAGGCGCCCCTGCTGAAGACGTCTAGCGCTGCGGCGTCACAGCGCATAATATAGACAGGCGCTAAAAATCTGTATTTTGGACCGTTAATGTTATCACGCGGTTCGCACGGCCACAATCGGCCGCCGGCCATGGATAGGCGGTGGAAAAGGGGTTAGGTGTTTACATGTTGCGAGGCGGTTTATTAATGGTTTCACCCCATCGCGCGGGGGTGTTTTTGGCGTGCACGATGATTTTGATGGGGGCGTCGACACCATCTGGCGCGCAATACCCGGGCAATTCAGACCTTGGCGAGGCAACAAGTATGAGTTCGTCTTCGTCAAGCAGCGGTGGTGGCGGCGTTGCTGACAGAGGCACCTCCGGAACCTCGGGCGCATCAAGTGCCGGGTCATCAAGTGCCGCTGGCGCGTCCTCATCTGGGGCTGATGCTGGCGCCGGCAGCGTTTCCCAAGGTGTTGTTGCTAACGATGGCGTTACGTCTGCAGGCCAAAGTGGGACGCGCCAGCGCGCTTTGCTAAAGCAGTTTCGTTTGGAGTTTGCCGAACGCATAATTATTGAGCGCGCAACGCAAGCAGATTTTGCTGTGCATAAGACGGGGCGTTATTTGGATCAGTTTTCCAAAGAGCTTGAGGCTGGCTTAAGCGCCCCTGCCGATCTGAAAAGCCTTGGCCTCGATTTGGCGCTGTTACGTGAAGCTGTTGATCAGCGCCTTGATAAAGTTATGGCCAGCTATGAGGGAGGCACGGTCACGCCGGGCAATCTGTTTGGCAAAACCTCATCCATTTCCGAATCGGTGACGGCGCTGCACGATGAAGTGCAGCGGCTTGCCCTGAAAAACCAGCTGTTGGTATTTGGCGAGCGCAGCTTGCAGGCAATGGGCTATTTTGCTGATTAATACACCGGGTGCTGATGCTGCTATAAGCAAAATTTTGTGGCGGGCGCTCAGACCACGGGTTTTGGGTTTACCATTTCATAAAGCCCGGTGTGATCAGCGTCCTTGCCAAGGGTGACGAGTGCCTCAGTCAAATAGCCGTTTAGGGCGGCGGTGATCGGCGCGTCAAATCCGGCATTTTCAATCAATTCACTGGCAATCGTCACATCTTTTGCCATCAGCCGTAGGAAAAACCCTGAATCATAGCGCCGTGACACAATAAACGGCAGCATTTTGACCTCGGTGGTGTTATTGCGGCCGGTTGATCCATTGATGACAGCGGTAAAGGTTTCCGGCGCGATGCCAAATGACTCGGCGGTCGCCAGAGCCTGCATGCTGGCCAGTAAACCTGCCGCAGATACATAGTTGTTTAGCGCTTTCATCGCGTGTCCAGCCCCTAACGGGCCAACATGCTGCAGTGTGCCAAAGCAATTTATCAGCGCACTAGCAGCCTGAATATTTGCATCGGTGCCGCCCGCCATAACCATCAAGGTGCCAGCCGCGGCCTTTTTGACGCCGCCCGAAACTGGGGCATCGATGAGCGCAATATTTTGCGCTGAAAGTGCCTTGCCAAGCGTCAAGGTGCTGTCTGGGTGGCTTGACGACATGTCAATCACCACACCGCGAAAGCCTGCTGCTGCAAGCGCTGTGACCACGCTGTTTACCACCGCGCCATCTGGCAGCATGGTAATAACGGCATCGCACCCGGCAAGGTCTGCTAGGGCCGCTACCATGGTCACGCCGGTGTCTTCTGGTAAAGTAGCGATAGTATCAAAGCCGAGGACTGTAAAACCGGCCCGTGCCGGCAACGGCGCCATGACCGACCCCATCGCGCCCAGCCCAACAAAACCTATCTGCTTCATCTGATCTATTCCTTGAATCTAGGTGAATTTATCGCGAAACCTAGACTATTTTGGCACTGCCGGTAAGAGCTGATTGCTGCTCGCCGACAAAATAATGCAAAGGCCTGATGTTCCTGCTAGCCTATGCATGGTCATGGTGATTGTGCTGGGCCTGATGGTTGGGCCCATGACCGCTTTCACCCATAGCGCGGCGATAGGAGACTGCACAGTGCGTAAAATAACCGTTTGGGGCCGTAAGTCATCGTCAAATGTACAATCTGTGTTGTGGTGTCTTGAAGAGCTTGGTCTGCCCTATAGGCGTATTGATGCTGGGTTAACTTATGGTGTTGTCAACACCGCGGCGTTTTTGGCAATGAATCCCAATGGCAAAGTGCCAGTCATTGTTGATGGCGATAATGCCCCGATTTTTGAAGCTGGCGCGGTATTGCGTTATCTGGCAAGCCAATATGGAACGGCACCATTCTGGCCAGAGGCCCCGGCGGCGCGTGCCGAGATCGATAAATGGGCCGAATGGGCGAAAATCAATTTTGCCAGCGCCTTTATTGCAAATGTGTTTTGGCGGCTAGTGCGCACGCCGCCGTCACAGCGCGATTACAGTGCCATTGCTGAGGCGCTCACAGCCATCGAAGCGCAGCTGGCTCTAGCCGACACCGCGCTTGCCACACGCGCGTATCTGGCTGGCGATGATTTTAGTTTGGCTGACATTCAATTTGGGCACTGTCTTTATCGCTATTATGATATTGATATGCCGCGCCGTCACCTGCCGCATTTGCGCGCCTATTATGATAGGTTGCGGGACCGTCCTGCCTTTGTCAGCCGCGTGATGGTGTCCTATGACGAGTTGCGGGTTATAGACGGCTAGCGGTGCTAGCGTTGTCGACTGATGATTTTATTACTTGTAGATACCGATAAGTGGTTGCCTTGCTGTAAGGGTTTTGCTAGAAGCCCTCAACCAGAGTAGCTTGCGCTGCCGCGAGGCGGCTTGGCGTGAGCGCGCATTGGGATAGGCATAACCTAATAAATTAGAACTTGAATTGGCAGCTATCAATGGCTAAAGTGTCTCCCGCACAATTTGTAAGGCAGGTTCGCCAAGAGGTATCGCGTATCTCTTGGGCTTCGCGTCGCGAAACCGGTACCGCTACATTGACTGTGTTCATAATGGTTGCCATAGCCGCGGTGTTTTTTCTGCTGGTTGATATGGTGCTGTCTAATGTTGTCCAGTTCGTTCTTGGCCTTGGTAGCTAAGAGCGTGCAGGACGTTTGTCGTTTCGGAATACCGGAACTGATTGGGAAAGAGTGGTAATGGCCAAGCGCTGGTATGTTCTGCACGTCTTCTCAGGCTCTGAGAAAAAGGTCGCCCAGTCGATTCGTGAGCAAGCGGCGGCGAATGGGCTCGAAGACCAAATCGAAGACGTGATGGTGCCAACCGAAAATGTGGTTGAGGTAAAGCGTGGCGTGCGGGTAGAAGGCGAGCGCAAGTTTTTCCCCGGCTATATTCTGGTTAAGCTAGAGCTGAGCGATGAAGCCTGGCAGTTGGTGACAAGTCAGCCGCGCGTCACCGGGTTTTTGGGTGGCAAAGGCAAGCCTGTGCCAATCACCAATAATGAGGCTGAGCGTCTGATACGCCAGATGAGTGAGGGTGTAGAGCGTCCACGTTCAACAATCACCTTTGACGTTGGCGAACAGGTGCGGGTGTCTGATGGGCCGTTTGCGTCATTTAATGGATACGTCGAAGAGGCTGATGATGATAAAGCGCGTTTGAAAGTCGCGGTATCTATCTTTGGCCGGTCAACCCCGGTTGAGCTGGAATACAGCCAGGTCGAAAAGGTCTAAATGTAAAGTGCCGCCAAAGCGGTTGTTAAAACGGATAGTGCGCCAAATTTAAACCGGCGTTCACTACGTCAAGGAAGAACGAAGATGGCAAAGAAGATTCAAGGTTACATCAAACTGAACATCCCGGCGGGCGCTGCGAATCCATCGCCGCCAGTTGGTCCGGCGCTTGGTCAGCGTGGTGTGAATATCATGGAATTCTGTAAGGCGTTCAATGCCGCGACAGATTCTATGGAAAAGAACATGCCGGTGCCAGTGGTGATCACAGTGTATCAGGACAAGTCTTTTTCTTTTGTCACAAAGACAGCGCCGGTCAGCTACTTCCTCAAAAAAGCAGCTGGTCTTTCTAGCGGTTCAAAAGAGCCGGGCCGCTCGGTTGCTGGAAAAGTTACGATGGCGCAGGTGCGTGAAATTGCCAATGCAAAAATGGGCGACATGAACGCGGTTGATGCCGAAGGTGCAATGCAAATGGTTGTGGGCTCAGCCCGTTCCATGGGCCTCGAAGTGGTGGAGGGCTAATTAGATGGCTAGAACAAGCAAAAAACTTAAAGCAGCTTACGAAGCTGTTGACCGCAATAAAGCCTATGCGCTGGCCGATGCCGTGGCACTGGTCAAAAGCAACGCCAAAGCAAAATTTGATGAAACCATCGAAATTGCAATGAATTTGGGTGTTGACCCGCGTCACGCTGATCAAATGGTCCGCGGTGTTGTGGCTATGCCAAATGGCACCGGCAAGACCATGCGTGTTGCGGTTTTTGCAAAAGATGCAAAGGCTGATGAAGCCAAAGCTGCTGGCGCCGATTTGGTTGGTGCCGACGATCTGGCTGAAGCCATTCAAAATGGCGAATCTGGTTTTGACCGGGTGATTGCTACACCTGATATGATGGGTGTTGTGGGCCGTCTCGGTAAAGTTTTGGGACCACGTGGCCTGATGCCAAACCCAAAATTGGGTACGGTTACGGCTGATGTTGCGGCGGCTGTCGCGGCAGCGAAAGCTGGCGAGGTGCAGTACCGCGCAGAAAAAGCTGGTGTTGTGCATGCTGGCATTGGTAAAGCCAGCTTTGACGAAGGCAAAATCGTTGAAAATGCGACGGCCTTTATTGATGCTGTCCGCAAGGCACGGCCAACCGGTGCCAAAGGCCAATATATCAAAAAAATCACCCTTAGCTCTACCATGAGCGCCGGGGTATTTGTCGAAGACGTCGCGTAACTAACGGCGTTAACGTCACTGAATTTTTCAGCCAGAAGATCGGCTGAAGAACAGGGGTGGTTGTACAAAGCAACGACCCCGCACCTGTCCAAGACTACGGGTATCTGGCCACAAGCCATGTGTAATATCCTGTAATAGACGGGGAGCAAAAGCAGAATTTCTGCTTGAACTTCTTATGGGCAGGCCAGCGGACTAACGGTTTTATGCGTTAGTCTATTTTGCAACTGGGGTAGTGTTGGCAAGTGCCGCACACACCCTAACCAGAGCGGAGACGATCGGTGAACAGAACAGAAAAAGCCGAACTGATCGAAACGCTGCAATCGACCTTTAATGCGTCATCAACTGTTGTTGTGGCGCATCAGGTCGGTATGACCGTTGCGGAAAGCGGTGACCTGCGTCAAAAGATGCGGGATGCCGGTGCTGGCTTTAAGGTAACCAAGAATAGGATTGCCAAGCTAGCGCTTAAAGGCACGCGTTACGAAGATCTTGACAGTATCTTTACCGGACCAACTGTTGTTGGCACATCGCAAGACCCGGTAGCGGCTGCCAAGACCCTCGTAGATTACGCCAAGGGAAATCCAAAAATCACCATCATCGGCGGCAGCATGGACGGGAAAATTCTCGACAAGGCTGGCGTTGAAGCATTGGCGAAAATGCCTTCTCTTGACGAATTGCGTGGCAGAATTGTCGGGCTTGTACAAGCGCCGGCAGCCAAGATTGCACGGGTCGTGCAGGCTCCGGCCGGCAAGATCGCACGTGTTATCAAGGCCCGCGAAGACCAATTGCAGCAGGGGTCATAAAACCCCGATCAGAAGTTCAAGCCTTTTAATGGAGACTATATAATGGCTGATATCGAAAAAATCGCAGAAGACCTTTCTAACTTGACTGTTCTTGAAGCAGCAGAACTGGCAACTTTGCTTGAGGAAAAGTGGGGCGTTTCAGCTGCCGCTGCTCCAATGGCGATGGCTATGCCAGCCGGTGGCGGTGACGCCGGCGGTGCGGCTGAAGAACAGTCAGAATTTGATGTGATTCTGGCCAGCGCTGGCGCATCAAAGATCAACGTCATTAAGGAAGTACGGAGCATCACAGGTCTTGGCCTCAAAGAAGCCAAGGATCTTGTTGAAGGTGCACCAAAGGCCGTCAAAGAAGGCGTGTCTAAGGACGAAGCCGAGCAGATTAAAGCAAAGCTGGAAGAAGCTGGCGCAACTGTTGAAGTTAAGTAACTTGACAGTTCAGCTTGATTTGAAAGCGATCTAAAAATTTTAGCACCGGGCGGTTTTGGCTGTCCGGTGCGCAGTCGTTTAATTGTCGGCAATAACCACGCCGACACAAGTTACCGTGTCTGCATCTGGCCAATAGATGCGCAACACTGAATTTGATGAGGGATCTTCTAATGGCATCGCATGTAAGCACTCTTGACAGTCGCAAACGGGTACGTCGCACATTTGGGCAGCTTGAAGAAGTGACCCCAATGCCGAACCTAATTGACGTGCAGCGTTCAAGCTATGACACCTTTTTGCAAATAGGTGTGCTACCGCATGAGCGCACAGATCATGGTCTGCAGGAAACCTTCAAGTCAGTGTTTCCAATTGGCGATTTTGCCGGGCGTTCGGTTTTAGAGTTCGTGTCTTATGATCTTGAAACACCAAAATATGATGTCGAAGAATGCCAACAGCGCGGTTTGACGTATGCGTCACCGTTGCGGGTCACGTTGCGGCTTGTTGTCTGGGAAGAAAATGAAGACACCGGCTCACGCTCTATCCGTGATATCAAGGAACAAGATGTGTATATGGGCGACATGCCTCTGATGACATCAAACGGTACCTTTATCGTCAATGGCACAGAACGAGTGATCGTCTCACAGATGCACCGTTCGCCGGGCGTGTTTTTTGACCATGATCGTGGTAAGACCCATGCATCTGGCAAATTTCTGTTTGCCGCGCGGGTGATCCCTTACCGTGGGTCGTGGCTCGATTTCGAATTTGATGCAAAAGATATTCTGAACGTGCGGATTGACCGCAAGCGTAAGTTGCCAGCAACGACCTTTATGATGGCCTTGCCGGATCTGGAATCAGAAGCCTATTTGGATAAATGTGCGGCGGATGGCGTCGATGTTGATCCTGCCAAAATTAACGGTATGAGCCGTGAAGAAATTTTGGGGTATTTTTATCAGACCGTGTCCTACAGCCGCAAAGGTGATGGCTGGCAGTATGATTTTGACGTTGACGCCCTAAAGGGTAGCAAGCTTATCCGTGATCTGGTTGATGCAAAAACCAAAGAAGTGATTGCGACGGCCGGCACTAAGATGACCCCGCGCTCGCTCAAAATGCTTGCCGAATCTGGCGTGAAGTCGATTTTTGTGACAGATAATGATTTGCTTGGGCGTTTTGTCGCTGAGGATGTCGTGAATATGTCAACTGGCGAGGTTTATGCCGAAGCCGGTGATGAGCTGAGCGAGGATATGCTCGCCAAGCTAGCCGAAAATGGTGTGAAGGATTTGAATATCCTGTTCATTGATAATGTCAGCTATGGCCCGCATCTGCGCAATACGCTGGCGGCTGATCGTAACAATTCGCGTGAAGATGCGCTGGTTGATATTTATCGGGTCATGCGCCCTGGTGAGCCGCCAACATTGGAAAGCTCGCACGCGTTGTTCCAAAGCCTATTCTTTAACAGCGACCGCTATGATCTGTCGTCGGTTGGCCGGGTGAAGATGAACTCGCGTCTCGAACTTGAAACCGATGATAATTTGCGGGTGCTACGCAAAGCCGATGTGATGGCAGTTTTGAAAGTGCTTGTTGGCCTCAAAGACGGGCATGGCGAAATTGACGATATTGACCATCTTGGCAACCGCCGGGTGCGCTCGGTTGGGGAGTTGATGGAAAATCAATACCGTATCGGGTTGCTGCGGATGGAACGCGCCATTCGTGAGCGTATGGGCTCGGTTGAAATTGATACTGTGATGCCGGCAGATTTGATTAACGCAAAACCAGCGGCGGCTGCGGTGCGTGAATTCTTTGGTTCATCACAATTGTCACAATTTATGGACCAGACCAATCCGCTGTCAGAAATCACCCACAAACGCCGGGTCTCGGCACTTGGACCGGGCGGTTTGACGCGGGAACGGGCTGGGTTTGAGGTCCGTGACGTTCACCCAACGCACTATGGTCGTATCTGTCCTATTGAGACACCGGAAGGGCCAAATATTGGCTTGATCAATTCACTGGCAACACACGCCAAGATCAACCGTTATGGCTTTATTGAAACACCTTACCGGAAAGTTGTTGACGGCAAAGTCACCAACGAGGTGCGTTATATTTCGGCAATGGAAGAGGGCCGCTATACAATTGCCCAGGCCAATGCGGAACTGGATAAAAACAATAAATTTATTGGTGAACTTATCCCGGTACGCCGGGCCGGTGATATTGGTTTGGCGCGGCCAACTGATATTGAATTAATGGATGTGTCGCCAAAACAGCTGGTTTCGGTAGCCGCAGCGCTTATTCCATTTTTGGAAAATGATGATGCGAACCGGGCATTGATGGGGTCAAACATGCAGCGTCAGGCGGTGCCATTGCTGCGTGCCGAAGCGCCGATTGTTGGCACCGGTATGGAAGCGCGTGTTGCGCGCGATTCTGGTGTGACCATTGTGGCGCGCCGGGCCGGTGTTATTGATCAGGTGGACGCTACCCGTATCGTTGTGCGGGCAAGTGAAGAAACTGATGAAAATGTATCACCAGTTGATATTTACAGCCTGCTTAAATTCCAGCGGTCAAACCAAAATACAACGGTTAATCAGCGGCCATTGGTTAAGGTGGGAGACACCGTGCGCCGTGGCGACATCATTGCTGATGGTCCATCAACTGAAGATGGGGAGTTGGCACTTGGCCGTAATGTGCTTGTCGCCTTTATGCCATGGAACGGCTATAACTTTGAGGATTCCATCCTGATCTCTGAGCGCATTGTTCGTGACGATGTGTTCACCTCAATTCATATCGAAGAATATGAGATCATGGCGCGGGATACCAAACTTGGTCAGGAAGAAATTACCCGCGATATTCCAAATGTGGGTGAAGAAGCTCTGAAAAACCTTGATGAGGCCGGCATTGTTTATGTTGGGGCCGAAGTTGGGCCAGGCGATATTTTGGTTGGCAAGGTGACGCCAAAGGGCGAATCACCAATGACCCCCGAAGAAAAGCTGTTGCGTGCGATCTTTGGCGAAAAGGCATCTGATGTCCGTGACACCTCGCTGAAATTACCACCAGGTGGGTCTGGCACCATCGTTGAGGTGCGGGTGTTCTCGCGCCGCGGCGTTGAAAAGGACGAACGAGCCTTGGCTATTGACCGCGCGGAAATCGACCGGCTTGGCAAAGACCGTAATGACGAACGGGCTATTTTGGAACGCGGGTTTTATGGCCGTATGGCAGAGTTGTTTGCCGGGCAAACCATTGCTACTGGGCCAAAGGGCATTAAAGCTGGCACCAAAATTGACACAGTAATGCTCGATGAATTGCCAAAGTCACAATGGCAGCAAATCGCTGTTAAAGACGATGATGTGCAGAAACTTGTTGAAGCGCAAATCGCCGACTTTGAAAGCGCTGTTGCGGCATTGCAGGCCCGCTTTAATGACAAGGTTGATAAGTTGCAGGGCGGCGATGAATTGCTGCCAGGCGTTATGAAGATGGTCAAAGTCTTTGTGGCGGTGAAACGCAAGCTCCAGCCAGGTGATAAAATGGCTGGCCGTCATGGTAACAAAGGGGTGATTTCTCGCATCGTGCCGATGGAAGATATGCCGTATCTTGAAGACGGTACGCCGGTCGACATCGTGCTGAACCCGCTCGGGGTGCCATCGCGAATGAATGTGGGGCAGATCCTTGAAACCCATCTGGGGTGGGCCGCACGCGGTCTTGGCGCGCAAGTTGGCGCGGCTGCTGAGGCGGCCCGTGCCAAAGTCGACACCAAGCCATTGCGCAAATTGCTTAGCGAAATATATAGCCAAGAACAATTTGACGGCGAACTCGCGGTGATGGATGACGACCAAATCATCGAGCAGGCCAGCATCCTATCGCGTGGTGTGCCGATGGGAACACCGGTATTTGATGGCGCGCGTGAAGCCGATGTTCTGGCCTTGCTGGAAAAAGCTGGTCTCAGCAAAACCGGTCAGGAATGGCTAACAGATGGCCGCACCGGTGAAGTGTTCGACCGGCCGGTAACGGTTGGCTATATCTACATGCTGAAACTGCACCATTTGGTTGACGACAAAATCCATGCGCGGTCAATTGGTCCGTACTCGCTGGTTACCCAGCAGCCACTTGGCGGTAAAGCGCAATTTGGTGGTCAGCGTTTTGGTGAGATGGAAGTGTGGGCGCTCGAAGCTTATGGCGCTGCCTATACATTGCAGGAAATGCTTACCGTCAAATCGGACGATGTCTCGGGCCGTACCAAGGTTTATGAGTCAATCGTGCGCGGCGATGATGATTTTGAGTCTGGCATTCCTGAATCATTCAACGTTCTTGTCAAAGAGCTGCGCTCACTTGGCCTGAATGTCGATCTTCATGAGGCTGAATATTAAATCAATGATACCTGTCAGGTGCGGCACCGTCGGCCTGACAGATTTGTTTCACATTAATACGACTCACACGACACCAACAGATGTTGGGGAGATAAATAGATGAACGATTTGATGAATCCTTTCGGCCAGTCACAAGGCCCACAGAGCTTTGACAAGATCAGGATTTCGATTGCTGCACCAGAACGTATCCGGTCGTGGTCATTTGGCGAGATCAAAAAGCCAGAAACCATCAATTATCGGACATTTAAGCCTGAAAAAGACGGCCTGTTCTGTGCCCGGATTTTCGGCCCAGTCCGCGATTATGAATGTCTGTGCGGCAAATATAAGCGCATGAAGTATCGCGGCATTATCTGTGAAAAATGTGGTGTTGAGGTCACCTTGTCAAAAGTGCGCCGCGAGCGCATGGGACATATCGAACTGGCGGCGCCGGTTGCGCATATCTGGTTCTTAAAATCATTGCCAAGCCGCATTGGTCTGTTGGTCGACATGACCCTGAAAGACCTAGAAAGAGTGCTGTATTTCGAAAATTTTGTGGTGATTGAGCCAGGCATGACGTCACTGACAAAAGGCCAGTTGCTCAGCGAAGAAGAATTTTACGATGCGCAAGAAGAATTTGGCGATGACGCCTTTGAAGCCAGCATTGGTGCTGAAGCGATTAAGAAAATTCTAGGCGACATTGACCTTGATGCCGAACGTGTGACAATCCGCACCGAATTGGCCGAAACCGGGTCTGAAGCCAAGCGCAAAAAATTGGTCAAGCGCTTAAAGCTGGTTGATTCGTTCCGCGAATCTGGCTGTCGTCCAGAATGGATGATTATGGATGTGGTGCCAGTGATCCCACCCGAACTGCGCCCGCTGGTGCCGCTTGATGGTGGCCGCTTTGCGACATCTGACCTGAATGACCTGTATCGCCGGGTGATTAACCGGAACAACCGTCTAAAGCGCCTCATTGAACTGCGCGCGCCTGACATTATCGTGCGTAACGAAAAGCGCATGCTGCAGGAATCAGTTGATGCGTTGTTTGATAATGGTCGACGTGGCCGGGTTATTAGCGGTGTCAATAAACGCCCGTTAAAGTCGCTTTCAGATATGCTGAAGGGCAAGCAGGGCCGTTTCCGGCAAAACCTGCTTGGCAAGCGTGTTGACTATTCTGGCCGATCAGTGATCGTTGTTGGCCCGGAATTGAAACTGCATCAATGCGGACTGCCAAAGAAAATGGCACTCGAATTGTTCAAGCCGTTTATCTATTCCAAGCTAGAACTGTATTCGCTTGCCAGCACAGTAAAAATGGCCAAGCGCATGGTTGAAAAAGAACGTCCTGAAGTGTGGGATATTCTTGAAGAGGTTATCCGCGAGCATCCGGTCATGTTGAACCGGGCGCCAACATTGCACCGTCTGGGCATTCAGGCATTTGAACCGGTGCTTGTTGAAGGTAAAGCCATTCAGCTGCATCCGTTGGTATGTACAGCCTTTAACGCTGACTTTGATGGTGACCAGATGGCGGTGCATGTGCCGCTGTCGTTGGAAGCCCAGCTCGAAGCGCGTGTTCTGATGATGTCAACAAACAACATTTTGAGCCCAGCTAACGGCAAGCCCATCATTGTGCCGTCACAGGATATCATTCTTGGCCTGTATTATATGTCGATGGAACGCGACAATGAAAAAGGCGAAGGCATGATTTTCTCTAATGTGCAGGAAATTTTGCTGGCACTTGGTAATGGCTCGGTCAGTCTGCATGCCAAAGTCAAAGCGCGCGTCCCAACCCGTGATACTGATGGGTCACGTATTCTCAAGGTGATCGAGACCACCCCGGGCCGCGCACAATTGGCAGATTTGTTGCCTGACAACCCGTCATGCTCATTCGAACTGGTCAACAAGCTGATGACGAAAAAGGAAGTCAGCGACGTGATTGATCACGTGTATCGTCATTGCGGCCAGAAAGACACGGTGATTTTCTGTGACCGCTTGATGGCGCTTGGGTTTGGACAGGCTTGTGACGCCGGCATTTCATTTGGCATTGCCGATTTGACAACACCTGAACTGAAAGAAAAATATGTCAATGAGGCTGAAGCCGAGGTTAAAACCTTTGAACAGCAATATTTGGACGGCCTAATCACACAAGGTGAAAAATACAACAAGGTGGTCGATGTTTGGTCACGTTGTTCAGACCTTGTTGCCGACGAGATGATGAAAGGTATTTCCACCGCCAAGGATGGTGAGCCAATCAACTCGGTATGGATGATGGCCCATTCTGGGGCGCGTGGTTCTGCGGCGCAGATCAAACAGCTTGCCGGTATGCGCGGGCTGATGGCAAAGCCATCTGGCGAGATTATCGAAACGCCAATCATATCTTCCTTTAAGGAAGGTTTGAATGTGTTGGAATATTTTAACTCAACACATGGCGCGCGAAAGGGCCTTGCCGACACCGCATTGAAGACTGCGAACTCTGGTTATCTTACCCGTCGTCTGGTCGATGTGGCGCAAGATTGCATCGTGACGATCGTCGATTGCGGCACCAATAATGGTCTAACCGTGCGTCCGGTAATGAACGGCAGTGATATTGTTGACCCGCTTTATGACCGGATCCTTGGCCGGGTATTGGCAGAAGACTTGGTCGACATGAAAACTGGCAATGTTTTGGTGGCGGCTGGTCAAATGGTCACCGAAGAACATGCCGCTATAATCGAGGCGTCTGGTGCCGATCAGGCAAAGATCCGGTCAGCCTTGTCATGCGAAGCCGACACCGGCATTTGCGCCAATTGCTATGGCCGTGATTTGGCACGTGGCACTGATGTGAATATTGGCGAGGCTGTGGGGGTTATTGCTGCACAGTCTATTGGGGAGCCGGGCACACAGCTTACAATGCGTACATTCCACGTTGGTGGCGCGGCGCAGCGTGGTGCCGAGCAATCTAATATCGAAGCTAGCATCGGCGGCAAAATCAAACTTGAAGATGCGTCTTTGGTGACTGACAAGACCGGTAGCGAGATTGTCATGAGCCGTAACACCGAGCTGTTGATCATGGATGAGCAGGGCCGTGAACGTGCCCGTCACCGGTTGCCTTATGGCGGCAAGCTGTTTGTGTCAGAAGGCGAGGAAGTCGCGGCTGGCAAGGTGCTGATTGAATGGGATCCGTACACCATGCCGATCATCTCTGAGCTGAATGGTGTGGCCAATTATGTCGATCTGACGGAAGGTGTGTCGGTGCGTGAAATCACCGATGACGCAACGGGCATTTCCAGCCGTCAGGTTGTCGATTGGAAACAGGCCGCCGGTGGCAGTAACCTGCGTCCGCGCATTACCCTGCGTGATGCCAAGGGCGAGGTGTTGACTTTGACCAACGGTCTTGAGGCCCGTTACTTCCTGTCGGCTGGTTCAATTCTTTCGGTTGATAATGGTGCGACAGTGCAGGCCGGTGATGTGTTAGCGCGTATCCCGCGCGAATCATCAAAGACACGCGATATTACCGGTGGTTTGCCCCGGGTTGCCGAATTGTTTGAAGCCCGCCGTCCAAAAGATTTTGCGGTGATCGCTGAAGCCGAAGGCCGGGTTGAATTTGGCAATGACTATAAAGCCAAACGCCGCATTCGGGTGGTGCCTGTGGATGGTGATTTGGATGCCGTTGAATATCTGTTGCCAAAAGGCCGCCCGTTGGCGGTGAATGAAGGTGATATTGTGCGTAAGGGCGACCTGCTTCTTGATGGCAGCCCAGTGCCGCATGATATCCTGAGCATTCTTGGTGTAGAGGCGTTGGCGGCTTATCTGGTCAAGGAAATCCAAGACGTTTACCGGTTGCAGGGTGTGAAGATCAATGACAAGCATATCGAAGTCATTGTTCGCCAGATGCTGCAAAAGGTAGAGGTTAGCGACGCAGCTGACAGCACCTTCTTGGTTGGCGAGCAGGTTGACCGTGAAGAGTTTGCCAAGGCCAACGCAGCGCTTGAATCTGAAGGGTTGCGTCCGGCGGTAGCTCAGCCGGTTCTGCTTGGTATCACCAAAGCGTCATTACAGACCAACAGCTTTATCTCTGCGGCATCATTCCAAGAGACCACAAGAGTCCTGACCGAGGCAGCGGTAAGCGGCAAAGAGGACACGCTTGATGGCTTGAAAGAGAATGTCATCGTTGGACGGCTGATTCCCGCCGGCACCGGCGCGGTGATGAATCGGTTGCGCCGCATTGCTGCAGACCGCGATAAAGCTATTGTTGCCCACCGTGCCGCCCAAGCTCCCGCGCTGGATGTACAGGATTCGGGGTTTGGTGCGGTTGAAGTAGAAGCTAACGACTAGCATTTGACCGCTAAAGTGGGCGAATCTAGCGGTCAAACAAAAAAAATGCCGATAACGGGCGGTGAGGCGTAAAAAGCGCTTGACCGTTCGGTCTGCAAAAAATAGTATCCGGCAACCTTTTAGATATAGGTGGTGGTTCAGGAGCGCAAACGCTCAACTCGGACCAGACGCTATGTCAGCATATTAGGTGACGAAAATTAGGCTCCGTTAGTGGAGAGGGATGGGTGTTTTGCTCACAAATGGCGAGCAAAATGGCCCTGTTGCACGTTAAGTGCGTATTGGTCGAGAAAAAAAGGGGCAGTAATGCCAACGATTAACCAGCTGATCCGTCACGGGCGCAAGCGTCCGGTAGCACGTACAAAAGTTCCTGCAATGGAAGCATGCCCACAAAAGCGTGGTGTATGCACCAGAGTGTACACAACCACCCCGAAAAAGCCGAACTCGGCGCTTCGTAAAGTGGCACGTGTACGCCTGACGAATGGGTTTGAAGTGTCCAGCTATATCCCTGGTGAGGGGCATAATCTGCAGGAACACTCTGTGGTATTGATTCGCGGCGGCCGTGTAAAGGATTTGCCGGGTGTTCGCTACCATATCATTCGCGGCACCTTAGACACCCAGGGCGTTGGCGATCGTCGCCAGCGGCGCTCTAAATATGGCGCTAAGCGTCCTAAGTAAGAAGAGGCACATATGTCACGTCGTCATAGAGCAGAAAAACGCCCGGTTCTTCCAGATCCGAAGTTTAAAGACACTGTTGTATCAAAGTTTATGTCTTGCCTGATGTTTGACGGCAAGCGCTCGGTTGCTGAAAAGATTGTCTATGGGGCGTTTGACCGCATCCAGCAGAAATCTGGCAATGAGCCGGTTAAGGTGTTTCATGATGCGCTTGAAAATGTTCGCCCGCATCTTGAAGTGCGCTCACGCCGGGTTGGTGGGGCAACCTATCAGGTGCCGGTTGAAGTGCGCTCTGAGCGCGCTCAGGCCTTGGCAATCCGCTGGTTAATCGACAGCTCGCGCAAGCGCGGCGAAACCACAATGATGGATCGCCTGTCAGGTGAGTTGATGGATGCCGCTAACAACCGTGGCAACGCGGTTAAAAAGCGTGAAGACACACATAAGATGGCTGAAGCAAACCGCGCTTTCTCTCATTATCGCTGGTAATTGGGAAAGTTGGAGTAGAACATGGCACGCGAATATTCTTTAGATCGGTACCGTAACTTTGGCATCATGGCCCACATTGATGCTGGTAAAACAACCGCTACCGAACGGGTTTTGTATTATACAGGCCGGTCTCACAAGATCGGTGAAGTCCATGACGGCAACGCGACCATGGACTGGATGGAGCAAGAACAAGAGCGCGGTATTACAATTACCTCAGCTGCCACAACCTGTTTTTGGTACCGCACCGAAAACGGTAAAGATCCATCAGGTGAGCATGGCAATGATCCTGAGGCCGCAAAGTTCCGTTTTAACATCATTGATACGCCAGGCCACGTTGACTTCACTATTGAGGTTGAGCGGTCTTTGGCTGTGCTTGATGGTGCGGTATGTGTTCTTGATGCCAATGCCGGTGTGGAGCCACAGACCGAAACCGTATGGCGTCAGGCGGACCGTTACAAAGTGCCGCGGATTGTTTTTGTCAATAAGATGGACAAGATTGGTGCCGATTTCTTCAATTGTGTTCACATGATCAAGGACCGTACCGGTGCGCAGCCCTTGCCCGTGCATCTCCCGATTGGGTCTGAAAATGAGTTTGCTGGTCTTATCAATCTTGTGACCATGCAAGAATGGGTTTGGGATTCAGAAGATCTTGGCGCGACTTGGCGGCTTTGTGATATCCGTCCAGAACTTGCCGGCAAAGCCGCTGAGATGCGCGCTGAGTTGATCGAGCTGATTGTTGAGCAGGACGACGATGTCATGGAAAAGTTCCTTGACGGTGAAGAGCCTGATGTAGCGACAATCCAGCGGTTGATCCGGAAAGGCACATTGAATATGTCTTTCGTTCCGGTTCTGTGTGGGTCAGCGTTTAAGAACAAAGGCGTGCAGCCGATGTTGAACGCGGTTATCGATTACTTGCCTGGCCCATTGGATGTTGCAGCTTATACTGGCTTTTTGCCAGATGATGAGACTGAAACACGTAACGTTGAGCGCCGTGCAAGTGACTCCGAGCCGTTCTCTGGCCTTGCATTTAAAATCATGAATGACCCATTTGTTGGTTCATTGACCTTTGTGCGTATCTATTCTGGTGTTTTAAAAAAGGGCGACAGCCTGCTCAATTCAACAAAAGGCAAGCGCGAGCGCGTTGGCCGGATGATGATGATGCATTCGAACAACCGTGAAGAAATCGAAGAAGCCTTTGCAGGCGACATCGTTGCACTTGCTGGTATGAAGGATAGCACCACGGGGAACACCTTGTGCGATCCAGCAAAGCCAGTCGTGCTTGAGACAATGACATTCCCAGATCCGGTTATCGAGATTGCGATTGAGCCAAAGACGAAAAATGACCAGGAAAAAATGGGTGCAGGGCTAGCGCGTCTGGCTGCTGAAGACCCATCTTTTCAGGTTAGCACCGACTTTGAATCAGGACAGACCATCATGCGTGGTATGGGCGAATTGCATCTTGATATTTTGGTTGATCGTCTGCGCCGCGAATTTAAGGTTGAAGCTAACATCGGTGCGCCGCAAGTGGCATATCGTGAAACCATCACCAAAGAAGTTGAAATTGACTACACCCACAAGAAGCAGTCTGGTGGTTCAGGTCAGTTTGCACGGGTTAAGATTCGGTTTGCGCCGCTGGCCGAGGGCAATTTTGCCTTTACCAACAAGGTTGTTGGTGGTTCGGTGCCTAAGGAATACATCCCGGGCGTTGAAAAGGGCATCGTGATGGCAAAGGAAACTGGCACTATTGCTGGGTTCCCAGTGATTGACTTTGAAGCTGAGCTTATTGATGGTGCAAGCCATGATGTTGACTCGTCGGTTCTGGCCTTTGAGATTGCAGGTCGCGCTGCTTTCCGTGAAGCCATGAACAAGGCAAGCCCGAAATTGCTTGAGCCAGTGATGAAGGTCGAGGTTATCACCCCAGAAGAATATATGGGCGATATCATCGGCGATCTGAACAGCCGGCGTGGTAACGTTGGTGGCATGACGCAGCGCGGTAATGCCCGGGCGATTGATGCGATGGTGCCGCTTGCCAATATGTTTGGCTATATCAACACTTTGCGGTCAATGAGCCAAGGTCGCGCACAGTATTCGATGACTTTTGACCATTATGAACAAGTGCCTCAGGCGGTGGCTGATGAAGTCCGCGCCAAAATGGCCTAACCTAGTATTTTAAAGAACAGGAGATCAGATAGATGTCTAAGCAAAAGTTTGACCGGTCTAAGCCGCATGTGAACATTGGCACGATTGGCCACGTTGACCATGGTAAGACTTCACTGACCGCAGCGATTACCAAGGTTTTGG
>Ga0181601_10001610_pt1 | contig 19361 bp, 8 predicted proteins | sample 041ome_8_FD_133020 | JGI IMG/M metagenome (GOLD analysis project Ga0181601, IMG submission 133020) | Coastal salt marsh microbial communities from the Groves Creek Marsh, Skidaway Island, Georgia - 041407BS metaG (megahit assembly) | ecosystem: Environmental > Aquatic > Marine > Intertidal zone...
GACTGCGGCGAGGAAAACGTCGCGCCGTTCCACTTCGTGTACCACGCGTGCGTGGCGTGCCGCAGCTACAACACCAGGGTGCTGGGCGGCCCGGAGACGACGTCCGCGGAAGCCGCTCTTTAATCTGTGAAAGACGAGAAGGAAGCGTCGAGACGCGAACGCGTGACGATCGTCGCGACGGGCGCGCCGAGAATCGGTGAATAGACGAGCTCGCAATAGAGCCAGCCAGCTACAGGAGCTCTCGTCTACGCACATTAGTTAGTAGCTCATCACTTTTTTCATCGTAGTACGAAAGTATTAACTACGCGTACCACGAACGTCGTCACAGGTTCGGTAACCTTCCCGCTCCCCCCGCGAGCCTCTTCGTTCGCGTCACCGCGCCGCCGCCGTTCTGGCCCCCGCCCGCCCCGAACCCGACCGAATCCGCCGCCATCTCTGTCTGCACGCGGTCCTCGACGTCGCGCGTCTCCGGCCCGAGCTCGCCCGCCTTGGCGCGCCAGGACGCCACCGCCGCGCGCAGGCGCTGCATTTCTTTGTCGGCGACGTCCTTGGAGGCGTTGTTCTTGATGGTGCGCACGCGCGTGGCGTAGGCGAGCGAGTTCTGGGTCTCCTCGAGGTTCCCGTCCGACGGCGAGACGTTGACGAACATGAGCGTCTTGGCGTTCCCGCCGAGCGAGTCCGACATGAGCATGGTGAGCTTGTGGTTGCGATAGGGCACGTGCGCCTTCTCCTGCGCCAGCGCGCTGATCACGTCGCCCAGCGCGGAGAGCGACTTGTTGATCGCCTGCGCCTCCTTCATGGTCGCGCCCGCCGCGCCGCTCTTCTTGACGCGCTCGGACCCGGCGAGGTCCACGAACGAGAGCTTGCCCCGCGCGACGCCCTGCGTCTGCAGGTCCGTCGTCTCGATCACCAGCGAGAAAATCAAGTGCGACCGGCTCGACTCGGCGTTCATCTTCGTCGCCGACGTCGCGCGCGCGCGCAAGCCCGTAGAGATCGCCGCCTCCATGTCTTCCTTCGTGCGCACGGGAACCACGGTGGCGTTTTGCACGGTGACCCACCCTTTGCTGTCCTTCTTGATGTCAAGGCGCGGCGGCGACCGTTCTTCGCCGCCGCGCGCGCCCGCCGACGGCGCGGGCAGCAACAGGTCGTTCAGGGTGTCCTGGTACAGCTCGAGCATGGTCGCCGTCATGCGGACGGAGATTTTGCCCGCGCGCGCGCCCTCGGCGACGACGCGGCACACCTCCTCGACGGCGCGCGGGGCGAGGCCCGGGTTCTTCGCGTCGCCGTGCACGGTGTGGGTCTTGCCCGAGCCCGTCTGCCCGTACGCGAAGATGCACACGTTGTACCCGTCGAACGCGCTCTGCACCAGGTGCTTGGTGTCCTCGAACACCTCCGCCTGGGACGCGTCGGCGCCGAACGCGCGGTCGAACGCGTACGAACGGGGCGCGCGCTCGTCTCGCCACGGGTGTTCCATCGTGAACGCGTCGGGGAACGCGAGCGAGAACGCCTGGTTCTCCTTCTTTTCCTTCTCGGACAGAGGCCGCGTCCGCGCAAACACGCGAATCTTGCCCTTCATGTCCTCGATTTGGTTGAAGTACCTCTTGCGCAGAGCGCTCTCTTCCTTGTACTTCGCCTCCAGCGTCTCCACGGTCTCGCGTTGCCTCTGTATGATCTCAGCGGTCGCGCGTTCCCGGCGCTCGACGTCCGCGCTCGACTCGCGCAAACGCTCGAGCTCGCCCAACGCGTCCCGCGCCTCTTCGTTCTCGAGGCGCGCGCGCTCCAGCTCCGCCTCCGCCGCCGCCAGCGCGGCGCGCGAGGCGTCCGCGCGCCGGTCGGCATCCGCCGACCGAGCCTCGGCGCCTTCGAGCCGCTCCTCGAGCGACGCGCGGTCCGCCTCAGCGACGCGCGCCAAATCCAGACGCGCGTCTTCCGAAGCCGTCTTCAGCGCTCGAAGCTCGCGCTCAAGCGCGCGCGCCTCCGCCTCGGCGTCGCGCGCGCGCTCCGCCTCGGCGTCGCGCGCCACCGTGAGCTCGCCGACGCGCCGGGAGAGAATCTCAACTTTAGCGTCGTCCGTCGAGGCTCCTCGAGGCTCGCCGTCCGCCTCGGCGCGGGTCGCTCGTTCGCGCGCGGCTTCGAGCTCAGCCTCCAGCCGCGCGACGCGCTCGCCGTCCCTCTCGGCGCTCCGCGCCGCCTCGAGAGCCATTTTGTCCAGACGCTCGCGCAGCGCCGCGCGCTCCTCGGCCATCGCCTCGATCTTGCGGTTCGCCGCCACCAGGACGCGCTTCGCGTTCTCCGTCTCGGGTGAAGAGGAAGATCGAGGAAGATCGCCGCGGCTCCCCGACTTGGTCGGGCCCTTGACCCGCGGGTCCGCCGGGCCGTCAGGCGCGCCGCGCGGCGTGGACGGCGCCACCGGCAGATTTCTTTCGCGCTCTCCCCTCGGTTCCTCGCGCAGCGAGAGCTGCGCCTCTTCTCGATCCTTCCTCAGCTTCTTCTCCTTGTGCCGCTTGGTCATGACGTCGTTGATGTGCGTCTGCAGCGCGACGCACACCTCCTCGCCCCCGCGCGTCTCGAACTGGAACACGTGCATCACCCCGGCGACGCGCATCTTGAAGAAGACGGCATTCTCCGAGGACCCGAACTGCATGATGTCCCGCAGCTCGGCGCTGTGCAGGTACGCCATGGGCGTCGGCCGGAAGAAGTGCACGCCGCGCGGGTTCACGCCGAGCACGATGCGCCCGGGGAGCAGCCCGATCGGGTCGTCGATGCGCTTCACGAAAAAAAACGTCGACCCGCCGTACGGGAGCTGACGCGCCAGCTTTAAAAAACGCGCGCGCGCCTCCTCCTTGGAGTCGCGCGCCAGCGCCCGGTGCCGCTCGCGCACGTCGCTCGCGATGAGCTCGCGGTCCACCAGCGACGCGCTCCGCGACAGGACGTGCGGGGGCACGAACCGGGGCAGCGCGTCCACCAGCGCCTTGATGGGCTCCTTCTGCCCGAGGCGCGGGCCGTCCTCCGCCTGGATCTGCAGCGCGCAGAGCTGCGCGGCGTCGGCGGCGTTTACCGGGTACCGCCCGTCCAGGAAATCGCGCTTCAGCTGCAGGTACGACAACGAAACGAACACCGGCTCGGTGACGGACTCGTCCGTGTCGCGGAACATGCGCTTCTTAAACACCAAGCGCGGAGCGCCAAAAGGAGCGCCAGAGTGGGCGGTCTTCTCCTCGTCGGTCCTCTCCTCCGTTCCGGGTACGTCTTTTCCCGTTTTGAACGTTTTGAACGGGTTCCGCGCGCGCTCGGACGTTTCTTCGACTTCGTCCCGCGGCGTCCGTCGAGGTCCTCGCAGGTCCTGCAGAACGTCGCAGATGAGCTCGGTGTCCGCGAGCGCGACGTGCGCCGTGTGCGCCGTGTGCGCGTCGGCGTCGGCGGACGCGTCGGCGTCGGCGGACGCGGAGAGACTCTCGGCGAACAAACCGAAGGTGGCGTACTCGCGCAGCCGGATGGTCCCCGCCACCGACGGCGTCGCGTCCGCGACTGTGGTGAGCGCGTCGAACGGCAGCTCCTCGAACGTTTCGTCCAGGAAGTACACCGGCGTGGTGAGCCGAGTCTCCGAGCGCAACGCCTCGAAGTGCTCCGGCAGTAGGGGGTGTCTTCGTTGGCCAACCTTTCGCGCCTTTTTGTGCGCGGCGGAGGCGCTCGCCGCGCGCTTCCGGTCCGCCGGCGCCGAAATCGCGTCGCTCGCCGCGCACTCGGCGAGGAACTCGCCCACGAACGGCGCGAACACGTCCGTGGGCGCGACCGCCACGCAGACGCAGTGCGCGATATCCCAGGCGCGACCAGAAACGGAAGGGTCGTTGTCGTTGTCGTTGTCGCGAATCGCGCCGCGCCGCGCGAGCGCGAGCGCCGATAACACGAGCTCGTCGCGTAACTCCGGTCGCTTGTGCGTCTCGCGACACAGCTTCGCGAGCGTGGCGTCCGTCTCCGAGGACGCGAGCGCGGCGTCCGAGACGAGGCGCGCGAGCGCGGAGCGCATCTTCGAGGACTTCGCGGCCGCCTCGGGGGAGAGATTCAGGATGGAGGACGACGTCGACGCGCCGTGCGTCAGGACCTCCCGCGGGGTGGGTTCGGGAGATCCGCGAGTCGCGAAAGCCGCGAGGTTGAACCTGTCCGCGAGCGCGTCCAGGGCGGCGAACGCGCCGTCCCCGGGGAGGTACGCGCCCGAAGGACCGGCGGGCAGGCCAACATCGCCCAGGATACGCTCGTGTCCCTCCGGCAAGGGCGGAAGCGACATGCCGGCCGCCTGCGGGTCACGCCCCCGCGTCTATCGATCTGGCAAAGTAAACGGCTCGTCGCTCGATTTCGTGTCCGCGGCGTCCGGGATGAAGCATCTAAGTCAGCCGCTCAGCCCTCAGCGGCGCGCGAAAACGCAACTTTTGCAACATAGAGACGTTGACATCACAACTTGTCTATGTTCCCCACGAGCTCATCCACGAACACGGACCTGCGCGCCGGGGTGTTCACGCCGCCCGCGACCGGGCTCCACGCGCTTTCCCGGCCGGAAGGCACGCGCGCGGACCACGTCGCGACGAACGGCGCCGGCTCGCTAAATGTTTTTTTCGCGAGCGGCGCGAAAAACGTCTCCGTCTCCGCCGCCTCGGCGGGCGGTACTCGCGAAGCTCGCGCGAGAACCGGCGCGAGAACCGTCTCCGCGCGCGGCGCTTCGCGTCGAATCGGAACAATCTCCGGGACCGCCGTCCCGACCGGGACGCGTTCGTTTCGGGGGATCGGGATCGGTCGGGATCCCCCGGTCATCCCGACGGACGACAAGGAAGAGGCTCGCGCCTCTTCCTTGGCGGCGAAGGCTCGCGCCTCGGCGTCGCGGACGCGCGCCTTGGCGTCCTCCAGCATCTCCACCGACTTGCTCATCACGTCGGCGGCGCGCGCCTCGGCGTTTGCGGCGCGCGCGCGGAGCTCCTTGGCCGCCGACTCCGCCAGCGCTAGCGCGCGCCTCAGCCGCGCCTCCTCCTCCGCGGTGGCGGCCGAGCGGCGGCGTCCGGCCGAGCGCTCGGCGTCCAGCTCGGTCGCGGCGGCGGCGCGGTGCGCCTCGAGCGACGCCTTCGCCTTCGCCGCCGCCGCCTCGGCGTCGGCGGCGCGCGACTCGGCTCGGCCCAGCCGCGCCTCCGTCCGTTCGGCGGTCTCCTCCAGCGCGGCGCACGCAGACGTGGCGCGCGCGCTCTCGGAGCGCGCAGCCTCGAGCTCTCGGCGCGAGGCCTCCGCGGAGACGCGCGCGTCGCGAAGCGCCCCCCGCGACTCGGCGGCGTCCTCCTTGGCGACGCGCGACGCCTCCGCCGCCGCCGCCGCCGAGGCGAGCGCCAGCTTCGCCTCGGACGCGGCGCGGCGCGCGGCGTCGCGCTCGCGCTTCGCGAAAGCCTCCGCCTCGCCTAGCGCGGCGTCGCGCTCGCGGAGCGCGGCCCGCGTCTCGGCGAGCGCGCGCTCGAGGGTCGCGAGCGACTCCGCCGCGACGGCGTCGTGAGCCGAGACGATCTTCTCCACCGCCGCGTCCACCGCGGCGGCGTCGGCGCCCCCCCCCCGCGCTGCGTCGTCCCTCGCCACCGACGCCTCCTCCCTAGCGCGCTCCGCCTCGCGCTTCGCCGCGGTCACCTGCTGCCTGAGGTCCTCGATGAGCGTGGTGTACTCCTCGCGCGCCTCCTCCGCCTCGCGGCGCCACGCCTCGGCGCGCGCCTCGGCGGCGACGGCGTCGCGCTCGCGCGTCGCCGCGCGCGACGCCGCGGCGTCCGTCGAGGTCTCCGCCGCCTCGAGGCTCGCCAGGCACGCGGCGAGCCGCTCGCGCTCCTCCTTGAGCGCGGTCTCCGCCTTTTTGGCGCGCACCTTCAGCGCGTTCACCTCGCCCCGCCGCGCCGCGCGCGCGCGCCGCGCCGCCTCGCGCTCCGCCTCGGCGGTGGCCGCCTCCGCCGCGCCCAGCGACGCGGCGACGTCCTCCGCGGACGCCGTGGCGCGCTTCTCCGCGATTTCCAGCGCGCGTCTCAGATCGCACATCTCGGCGTCGCGCGCGCCGGCGCGCGCCTCGGCTTCCTGCTTGGCCAGCGCCAGCCGCCGCGCCGCCGCCTCCACCGTCGACGCCGACTGCGCCTCCGCCTCGAGCTCGGCGCGCGCCGACGCCAACGCGCGCTCGGCGGCTTCCTCGCGCGCGCGCGCCTTCTCGGCGTTCGCTGCGTTCGCCGTGGCGTCCGCCGCGCGCAGCCGCTCCGACTCCGCCAGCCGCGCCTCCGCGCGCCGCGTCGTCTCGAAAGCCTCCGCGGCGCGCTCGGCGACGGCGCCGAACGCGGGCTGAAGCGCCCACAGCCAGTCGGCGGCGCGGTCGGCAACCGCGCGGAGCGCCTCTTTCTTCGCGACGCGCGCCTCGGGTGTCGCGCGGAGCGCGGTGCGCGCCGACGCGAGTTCCGTGGCGGCGCCCTCCGCGAGCGTCTTCGCGAACGCGACAGCCTCGAGCATCCGGTCGACGTCGTCGCCGCCGACGTCGTCGTCCGGCCGACTTCGGAACAGCGCGCGCAGAATCCCGCCGGGCGCGCAGAGCGCCTCGACGTCCGCCGCGGGCTCGCCGCCGTCCTGCAGGACGTCGTTCGGGTCAGGGCGGCTCCGCTTCGCCGCGCGCGACGCCGTGAACGGCGTCTCGGGTCCGGAGGCGTTTCCGGCATCGGCCGCCGTCGCGTCCGCGGGCGTCGCGATCGCCGCCGACGGCGACGGCGCCTCGATTTTGATCTCGACCGTTTTCGTTTTTTCCCGCGACGGCGTCGTCGGCGACGCGGGCGCGGCGACGCGTTTCGGCGAAGGTTCGCGCGCACGCGCGGTCTCGAGACCCTCCGCCTCGCTTCCGGCACACAGCGCATCGAGGCACTCGTCCACAGCCTGTCCTTCCTCTTCTGCGTCGTTTCGTTCTCGTTCGTCGGGGACCGGCGAAGGCGCCGGTCGGCGTCCGAGGCTCGGCGGCGTCGTCGCGAGCGAAAAGTCCGTCCCCGCTTGGCCGACGCCGCCGGAGCCGACGGGCGTCAGCGGGCACGCCGGCGCGCGTGCGCTCGTCGCGGGCTCGACCGGGTCGACCGCGTCGATCTCAGAGAACGGCGCGGCGAAGGGCGGCGGGGTCCGCGCCGCGGGCGCGACGGGCGCGGCGGGCGTGGCTGGCGCCGACGTTCCATCCGGGTTCTCCTTCTCCCGCGCGCGCGAAGCGCGAGGCTGCGCCTGCGGCTTGGCGGGCGACGGCCTCGGGACGTTCGCTTCGCGGCGGGTCAGAGCAGACCTAGGGCGCGCCGGCGGGGGGGTGGCCTTCGCATCCTTCGGCACCATCGCGCCGGACTTGTTCCACCCGGACGAGCCCCACGGGGGACGCACGTGCACGCCCGTCGCGGGGGTCTTGCGTTGCGCCTGATGCGACAGGGGCATCTTTTCGGGCGCGAAACGAAACGAGACGCGCGAACGCGACGCGAGCGTGGACGTGCGCGGACGAACGCGCGTGCTGCCGCGCGGTGGGTCTACCCTCGCGTCGACGAACGCGCACGCGTGCGTCTCGCGGTCGGAAGCTTCCCGCGTCTGCTGTCTCTGGCGCGGAGGTGGCGAAGCGGGGAACGGCTTCCGCTCGTTTCGGGGAGAGAGAAAAAGAGCCGTTCGTTCGAGCGTTTCTCTCGGCGGGAAAGAAAATCCTTGGCGCGACCTGCATCGCTTGCGAAGCGCTGTCCCCTGTCGGCCTGTCCGAAAAAAATCGAGCTCCGATCTTGCTTCGCGCCAAAAGCCAAAACAGACCGTCGTCACCGTCGTCAGTGCTTCGCGCGCACGCGCCGCGCGCGATGGCGGTCGACGTGGAGGCTGCCCGGCGCCTCGCGCCGGGCAAGAAGGAGCGGGCGAAGCCGGCGAAACCGAAGAGCGGTCTTTGGAAGACCGAGGGCGATGCGCCTTCGGGGAAGGAGAAGCCCGCGCGATCGTTCGCGAAAGCGAGCCGTTCTTCCTCGGCCGATCCGAAGCGCGCGCCGCAGAAACCCGCGAGGGGAAGCGGTAAGCCTCCCCGAGCCCCCCGGGACGCGAAGAAGGGCGCCGAGGACGCGAGCGCGCGACGCGCCTCGACGCCACCCTTGGGTGTGTCTCCCAACGAGCTCGTCGCCGGCCTCGCGGGTTCCCTCGCGATGTGCGTCGTGAGCGGCGTTTCAAAACTGGTGCGCCGAAAGCTGGGCGGACGCGCCTCTGTCGCGAAGAAGGATCCGGAGACGACGGATCTCTCCGCCGAGGAAAGCGACGCGACGCTGGACGCGGTGAAGGCTGAGCTGAGGGAAGCGCTCGCGCAGCTCCGCGAGCAGAGGAAGAGCATGGACCACCTCCGGAAGCAGAACCAGGCGTTCGTGAGGGAGAACCAGCTCCTGAAGGTGGCGCACGCGAACGCCAACGCGAACGCGGAGACTCGCGCTTCGGCGGCGAAGCGCTTCGACGGCGATCCGCTTTCGTCGCGAAGCGGATCGCCGTCCGGCCCGCTCTCGCGCCGCGCGTCCCCGGCGCGCTCGGCGCCGGCGTCCCCCGAGGCGGACGCCGAATCGCGCGAATCGCGCGAATCGCAGGACGCTATCATCGCGCGGCTGCTCTCTCCGCTCGACGCGGACGCCGACGAGGCGGCGCGCGTCTCCAAAACGCTCGCCGCGCGCGCGCTGCGCGGCGTCCTGGGCTTCGTCCCAGTCGTTTCCGAAGCGAGCCACGATGCGGCGTTTCAAAACGCGGACGAACGCCTCGCCCTTTCAAACGCCGATAAAGATGCGCCTCGCTCGATCGGCGACGCGTTCGCGTGCGAGGAGGATGCGTGGGCGGGCGTGCCCCGCGGAAGCCCCGCGGGCGCCGGCTCGGAGTTTGAAGATGCGCGCAGCGCGCGGAGCGCGGCGTCTGGGTTCTCCGGGATCTCCGACCTGTCCACGCTCTCTGCGGCGGAGGCGATGCTCTCGCGCATGCGCACCAGGCACGTCCTCATGGCGCGGATCAAGAATCACAGGTGAGGGAGGGGAGGGTTTAGAGGGAGGCTTAGGGTCCTTCCGAAAGGCGCGACCGCCGCCGGTTTCTCACGGCGGCGGTTTGACGGTTTGACCGGCTCCACGAAGCCGCGACTGTATTTTTTTTTAGTGAAAAAAAAACGTTCAGACATTCGGAGGCACGACACGCGCTGGCACTCGAACGCACGCGAAGCATGCTGACCCGAGCGGTCGCGCGCGTCACGCCGCTGGGTCCCGCGCGCGTGGGGTTCTGGCGCAGGCCGGTGGGCCCGACCCGCCCGCGATCTCCGCGCGCGTCCGGAGATCGCGATGTCGAAACCTCCGAGACGGCGGACGCGCTGGAGCTCGTGTTCCGCGGCCGCCCGACGACCGTCCGCGCGGGCTCGAAGCTGCGCACCGCGCTGTTACGCGCCGGCGAGACCCCGCACAACGGCGACGCCAGGGTGATCAACTGCCGAGGCCTGGGGACGTGCGGGACGTGCGCCGTGCAGATCCTGGGTCCCGAAGACGCCGTCTCGCCCGGCGAGTGGACGGCGACGGAGTCGGCGCGCCTCAACTTCCCGCCGCACGCGCCGCCCGGCAACCGGAGGCTGAGGCTGGCGTGCCAGGTCCGCGTAGGGCGCGCGTGCGAGGTGCGCAAGTACGACCGGTTTTGGGGGCAAGGGGACGCGGTGAGCACCGAGGCGGCGGAGGACGCCGCGCCGCTCGGCGCGCTCGAGTTTCTGCTCGACGCCGAGGAGAAGGAAAGGTAGACTCTAGCTAGCTATGTATTCCTACGAGACACTCAGAAACCGGCGCAGCAGCTCCGCCATCGCCGGCGGCCACCGCCGGGTCTCGGCGACCCACCGATTGTCGCGGTACTTGGCGCACCCGACGTCGATGTTGTCGCAGGCGTACTCCCACTCCCGCTCGGCGTCGTCCGGGCGGCCCGAGGCCCAGTACAGAGCCGCGAGCGCGGCGCGCGCATCCACCAGGCCGGGCGCGCGCCTGGAGACGGCGCGCAGTTCCAGCTCGGCGCCCCGCAGGTCGCCCAGCTCGGCGAGCGCCAGCGCCGCGTTCGCCGACGCGAAGGCGACACCGTCGGCGCGGAATTTGGCGAAACTCGGCGAGGACCCGCGCGCGTTTCCGGCGCCGGCGCCTCGCGCGGACGGCTTTCCGCCGGCGTCCCTGAAGCCCTGCGCGCTCTGCAGGTACGCGAGCCGCGCCGCGGCCCAGTCCCCGGACTGCGCCAGGGCGTTCGCGCGCTGGTTCAGGATGAGGGGGTCCGCGGGCGCGCCGCCGCGCGCCGCCGTCGCGACGGCGGCGTCGTACTCGGCGACGGCGGCGGACCACGCGCCGGCGAGTTCGTACGCCAACGCGCGGCCCGCCAGCAGACGCGCCGCGGTCACGAGGAAGTCCGCCTCGTCCTCGTCGATCCGCCCGGTTGTCACGTCTGATATTCGTAGCAGATCGCGATGGCGCGCGTTCGCGTCCCCGTCGTCGTCGCGCGCCGCGAGGAAAGCCCCCTCCAAAAGCGCGATGGCCTCGGTGTACTCCGCCACCGCGCGCCGCGAGCTCGGCTCCGCGCCCCCGAAGGCGAACCCGCCGCCGTCCACGAAGCACTGCGCCAGCGCCTCGCGCCACCGGTACTCCGCGGGCTCGAGCGCGGCGAGGCGCGTCAGGAAAAGCACCGCGCGCGGGAAGTCACGCGCGTTGAACGCGGCGAGCGCGGAGACGCGGAGCTCGGCGGCGGAGGACGAGACGCCGCCCGCAGCGTCAGAAAAGCGATCCGCCGCCTGCGCCTCAAGCGCCACCGCGCTCGGGGGACGCGAGAGGCACGCCGCCGCGAGCGACCCGGCGGAGGACAGGAGTACAGCGGCGCGGCGCGTGAAGGTGGAGTCGCCGCGCGCCGCACTGCATGACGCGTCGCGTGGCTCGGCGGCGCGGGCGCGCGCGTCGAAGGCAGCGCCTCGAGTCACGCGGCGGGTCGCGCCGACCGATGGTTTTTTTTGGCCGCGCGCGGTGCCGACTCCCGCGGACACCCCGAGCGCGAGCGCGTGATGCATCGCGGCGGGGTCGAGCTCGGGGAGCGCCCCTGCGCACGGGCACGTGTCCGAGGCGCCGGAGTGCTTGTCCGAGGCGCCCGGGTCGGATGGACTGTCGGGCGCGGTCGCGGAGTGCGCGGTCACCACGAGCGCAAAGGACGACGAACCACGTGGGTCGTTGTCGAAAACGACGATCCACGTTTCACGTGGGTCGTTCGCCCGCGGGCAGCTGGGCTTGGACCCGCGAGCGCCACCAGGCTGTCTGTGACAAAGACACGTAACAAAGACAGCCTTGCAGACAGAAAAGAATTCTGCATTGCAGACAGAAGAGAATTCTGCATACGGGGGCGCGCGCCGGGTCCGGAGGATCATGACGGAGGGCATGCCTCCCGATGCCGCGCGCACGCGCTCCGACGATTTCGCGAGGCTCGTCCACCAGCGGCGGGAGATGTCGAGGCAGCAGCTCGTGAAACGTTGGCGCGAGTGGGAAGTGGACGTCTCCGTCGTTACCGACGCGCACGCGAGCATGTGCCTTATTTTCAGCTTGCCGGTGGTGATGTACGTCACCCGGGAGGTGGAGCGGGGACGGACGTCCATCGCGGTGTGCGTGGCCGCCAGCATACTCGCATGCGTCGCGCACCTCTTCTGCGTGTACGCGCGGAGGCAGTGGTACGTTCGGAATCGGACCCCCGCGGTCGTGGCGCTGCGGATGGCGCTGGTGTGTTTCCTGCTCTCGGCGTGGGCCTCGTCGTCGTGGCGGCTGAAGCGCTTGCAGGAGATGAGTAGCCGCTTGATGCTGGGGACGTTCCTGTCGCTGGGGTACCACCTCCCCAGCCAGCTGCTTCAGCTTGAGCTGCAGGTTGTGATCCTGGCCATCACCAGAGTGCTGCTCGGTTTCAGCGGCTCGCGACGCGAAGGGATGGAGTGCTCGTACGTCGGCATCTGCCACAGATTGGACGGCGTCGACGTGGGACACATGCACCTGTGGGACGCGGACGTGCCGTACGAGGAGCGGACCGCCAGCACGCCGTTACCCTTCGCGTACTCCTTCGACGGGCTCCTGTTCGACGCGCTGCTATACGTCGTGTTCCCGCTCGCCCTCGCGAACGTGAAGCAGAGGGCGCTCGAGGTCAGCTTCGCGCGCGAGGAGAGCCGCCGCGAGGCGGCGCGGCGGCGGCGGCGGTTTTCAAACGAGACGCCGGTGACGACGACGCGCGTGGAGTCAGAGTTCGGTCCGCCCGCGTCGGAAGGGACACGCAATTTAGGGTTAGGGTCGGTGGAATTTGGAACGGACTCGCGCGCGCGGAACGGAGTCGGGATGCGGGATTCGGAGGGCGCTCGCGACGAACTCGAGGGCGAATTCGAGGGGTACGGCGAGGGGTTTGAGGACGACGCCGAAACGTACGCGACGTCTTCGTCGTCGACGCGTCGCTCGTTCTTGAAGCGGACTTTTTTGGGCCTGCGGCGCTTCAGTCAACAAATCATACCCCTGATGGAGTTCTCGAACGAGTCGCTCGAGAAGCGGTTCAACCAGTGGCACCGCCGCGCGATGCTGCGCGTCGACCTGACGCGCGCCGCCATCACGTGCTGCACGTCTCTGCTGTGGTACCAGAAGTTCCGCATGTACACCACGATGGAAGCGGCGTCGTTCCTGCCGCTGTACTGCATGACGTGGATATTCGCGGTGAACCTGTCCCAGGTGTACTTCCTGCTGGGGCACACGCAGACGTACCTGCGAATGCGGAACGCCGTGCACACGTTCGGGAAGCTGAACTTGGCGGCGAATATCTTCGTGACGCGCGCCGTGCTCGCCGCCGCCAACGCGACCATCCTCATTCAGCACTACGAGCGCTACCCGCAAACGGCGCCGGATGGGGAGGTGCAGGCGCTGCGCGACTGGCTCGAGGAGACCGCGTGGGCGGTTCCCGCGTACGTTCCCGAGCCCTCCGTCGGGCCGGAGAAGCCGGAGCTGCTCATGATCTCCATGGAAGTGAAGGTGGTCTCGGTTTTGCTCCAGTTTTTCGGGACGCACCAGCTGATGCGCACGAACGTGGGGCTGGCGCTCTTCACCGTCTTCTCCGCGTGCGTCTTGGAGCCCGCGGTGTTTTCGCAGCCCCCGGACGCGGCGCTGCCGATCCGCTCGAAGCTGTTCCCGAACTTTCACAGCTTCACCAGGCTGACCAACATCATCGTGGACATGACGTTGCTGTTCCTCACCGGCTACCTCGCCGAGCGGGACCTGCGCGCCTCGTTCGCCAAGGAGATCAACCTCGAGATGAGGCAGGCGGAGTTCATGCGATCGCCGCTCGCGCGGCTGCGCATGACCGTCGCCTCGTTCCCGCCCGCGTCCAGGACGGCGGCCGGGGAGGACGGCGAGTCACCGGTGTGGACGCGTCCACACCTCGCCGCGGACCGCCGAGGCGCGGAGGGGGAGTCGGACGGACGTAGAGCCGACCCGGGGGGGGGGGCGTCAGCGGGCGGGCGCGGCGCGGAGGCGACGACGGCGCGGCGTCGGCCGACCCGGCGAAGGCCTCCGCCGTCGTGAGAAGGACGCGAACCGGCCCGTAGAGAGGTAGCTTCGGAGTCATTCTTTTATGTATTATTACTTCGAAAGTAATATCGAAGGTGGATATCATCGTGCGCGCACGTTTTTCAGGGAACCGCCACGGTCCCACACACCGCACGTGTATTTAGGGTACCAGGTAGTATACCGAAGATGCGTAGACCACGTAACGCGTACCCTGTATGACGTAATTTTCGTCACTTCGCCCGCCCGATCGCGTCCATCTTGTCCCTCACCTCCGAAAGCACGCGCTCCTGCGCCTCGAGCCGCGAGGACAGCGCGCGCACCGCCGCCAGCACGGCGTTATCCTCCGCTCCGCCCTCGCGCACCACGGGCATCACGTCCCCGGCGTCCACCGCCGGCGAGTCCGGCTCGTAGTTCTTCTTCACCGCCTCCTTGGCGACGCTCAGCGTGCGCGCGAACTGGCGCGAACTCTCGGCGCCCTCGCCGCCCGCGGGGGAGCCGAGCAGACTGTCCACGGTCGGCACCGGGGGGACGTCGACGCCGCCTTCTTTCGGCGATCCCTCTTTCGGCGATCCCTCGTTCGAGGGCGTCTTGGGGTCGGGCGAGTCCGAGAGCTGGGGCCCGGGATCGCCAGGCGTGCCGGCCTTCTTGAGGAACGAAGCGAGGCCGCCGCTCCCGCCCGCCTTATTCATCCTCGCCCGGAGCTTGGACGCGTTCGTCTTGGTCTGCGCCGCCGCCACGAAACGCGCCAGGTGGATCCTCTGGAACACCTCCGAGGCTTCCTTCTTCTTCTGGTCCGCGCGTTTCTTCCGCTCCGCCGCGTCCGCGGAGGAGATCTGCGACATCGACTCAATCTCTGTGGAGGTGTCCGTCTTGCCGCCGCCCTTGCGCGAAGCCGCCACGTCCGCCTTGATCTCCGCCAGGCGCACGCGCGCAAACTCCATCAGCCTCTCGCTCATCTCCGGGTGCATCCCGATGAGCCGCTGCATGTCGTCCCGCGACAGCGTGCACAGCTGGCACTGCCGCATCGCCGTCGTGGTGTACGGCCGGATGTCGGACAGCCCAGCGAGGCAGATCAAGCCGAAGAAGTCGCCGCCCTTCATCGGGGACGACTGCAGTTCTTCCCCCGCCACGGTGAGCTTCACCATCCCGGCTTTGATGATGAACATCTTGTCCGCCTCCTCGCCCTCCACGGTGAACGCCTCGCCCTCCGCGGCGTGGTACGCCTTGAGAGACAGGCACACGTCCGCCAGCGCCTTCTGGTTCAGCTTGCTGAACAGCGGGATGCGCGACACCACGCCGCCGTACATGTGCAGCACAACCTCCGAGCGCAGCGACCCGGGCAGCCTGTCGAAGATGGTCTTCTCGTCGAACACCGTCCTGTTGCCGTACAGGCGCTCGTGGTACTTGATGACGCGCATGGTGAGCTCCTTTTCCACGCCCTTGGAGTTGAGGAACTCCTTGAGCTCGCCCATCATGGACGAGTACGCCGCCTCGGCGACGCCGGCGCGCGTGATCAAGTCGCCGATGCCGCCGACGATGAGCGCGAACGTGAACCCGCCGATGCCCATGGCGATGATGGAGAAGCCCTGCTCGAGCGCCGTCGCGCCCGAGATGTCCCCGTACCCCACGGTGGTCATGGTGGTGAAAGACCAGTAGAAGCTCACCAGGTACATGCGCGGTATGCTGGTCGTGTCCACCGAGTCCCCCAGACCAGCCACCCACCCGTCCTCGCCCGCCGCCATGCCGACCAGGTACCACAGGCACGCGATGATGTGCGCGCAGTACAGGATGGAGAAGAACATCTTGATCAGCACGTATGAGTCGAACAGACGCGGGAAGCTGTGCTCGAGCCGCGCCATCAGGTCCGAGATGCGGCGCAGCCGGATGAGCTTCGTGAGACGCACGAGGCGCAGGAAAAATTTGAGTGCGTTCTTGTCGTTGGCGGCGAGCGCGTTTCCCGGGGTGGCCTCCTCGTAGATCTCCAGGATGTACGCCATGGGGAATACGGCGATGAGGTCCAAGAGGAACCACGAGCGGTAGTACCGCATTCTGATCTGCAAGGGGTCCTGTACCAAATACGAGTTCACCCACTCGTCCTCCACGACGAAGCATGTGCGCAGGCAGACGAAGAGGTCGGCGATGAACAGGATGTCCACCACGAGCTCGAACCAATACAAACCGCCGAACACCTCGGACGTGCGGTCCGTCTCGATCGTGAACCCCACGCGGATGGGTTCCATCATGGCGACGTAGATGACCAAGATCGCCAGCAGGGTGTCCCATCGATTCAGGAAATCGCTCGTGGGGAAAAATAACCAACCCGCGCCCGGCCCCCAATTGTTGGGGACGGGCGTGGCTTCCAGGTTTAACACGCTGCCGTACTTCACGCCTTTGATCTCCTTCTCCTCGAAGAACTTCTGCTTCTCCACGTCGCACGAAGGGCTGTACTCGCCGAACACGTTCGAGGTCACGCTGGTCACCGTCGAAGCCGCCTTCGTCATCGCCGACGTGGCTGAGCTGGCGGCTTGTCGCAGGAATTTCGTCGTCTCCATGCCCGACACAGCGCTCCCGAGACCGGTTTTCAGCGATCGATTCTTGGACGGCGTCTTGGACGGCGCCCTCAAGCTTGCCCTGGGCGAGCTCGTCCCCGAGCCGGAGGGGCTCATCCCCGAGCCGGAGGGGCTCATCCCCGAGCCGGAGGGGGTCTGCGGTGGCGAATCACCAGTCTGCGGCATGAGCTTGGACGGCATCGCGACGGGTTGGTCAGGCCCCAGATGGGACGCCTCCGCCGGTCGCTAACAACTGACCCGAAACGTCGTGGACGGTCGGACAGCCGAACCAGAACGATCGGGTTTTCGTGCGCAAGAACGGTCACCTGAACGCGCCTGCCCCGCTTCCGGAGCTCACTGAACGGCGCGCGTTCGCGTATTCGGGTATGTCCGTATCCGAACGGGGCGGTCGGGCTCGCGGTCGACGCGAACAATGCCACGCGCGACAGGCGACACGGCCCCCGCGTGTTCTAGGAATTATTGTGTTCTACATTCATCACCAAGAATCCAAGATCTCACCGAATGACCAATTGACGGTCCATGATGACTGTGTCGACACAGACAGTCGTTTGTGTCGGTCATCATGAATCGTGTTTTCACTCGCGTGCTTTTTTTTCGCGCCGTCGCGCGATCGGTTCCGACTCCGGATGTAGCTACGGTAGCTATGAATATCACGACAAAGACGCGCGTACGTAGTCTAGCGTTTTCGGCGGTTCGTCGGTATGTCCTCCAGCGTCCACCCCCCGGTTCCGTCCGCGTGCAGCGTGAGCTTCTTGTGGTGGAACCGCAGAAGCTCGGGCCTGTGCGCGATGGAAAACGCCGTCACGCCGAGCGACGCCAGCTTTTCGTAAAACAGCGCCTCCTCGTCGGGGTTCACCGCGCTCGTCGCCTCGTCGAGCACCGCGCACGCGGGCTCGCGGAAAAACACGCGCGCCAGCCCGATGCGCTGCTTCTCGCCGCCCGACAGCACGTCCGCCCAGTCGTGCTTGGTGACGTCCAGACCGCCCGCGGAATCGTCGCCCACCAGCTTGAGCAGGTTCACCGTCCGCAGAGCCTCGAGCACGCGCGCGTCCAGCGCCGCGTCCGCCTTCCCGCGAGGGACCACCTCGGGGTACGTCACCTGGTCGCGCAGCGAGCCGTGCGCCAGGTACGGACGCTGCGGGACGTAGAAGACGCGCGCGTTCAAGTCGTGAAGAAAAGGCGCGGAAGGCACCGAAGACGGTGATCGAAGTCGGTCACCGAAGTCGGTCGCGAACGACCGGTCGTTCGCGACGCTTCCCGGCGCGCTCGCGGCGGGCCTCGAGACGGTTCCGCGCGCGGGCGCCCAGAGGCCCGCCAGCACGCGGAACAGGCTCGTTTTGCCCGCGCCGTTGGCGCCCGACACGAACAGGTTCTCGCCCGGTCGCAAAACCAGGTCCAGGTCCTTCACCAGCAGACGCCCGTCCGGGGAGTACACCGTGACGTTCCTGAACGCGAAGTCGGAGCCGTTCGCCGTCTCAGGCGGCGACGGCGACGGGATCCGCGAATCCGGCGCGGCGCCGGACGTCCTTGTCCCCGCGTTTAGGGTTAGGGGTAACGCTTCGTTCGCGACGGCACGCTGGGCGCGGTCGCCGTCCACCGCCTCGATCAGCTCGACGACGCGCGCGGTGAACCCCGCGAGCCTCTGCAGCTTCTTGTACACCATCATCAGGTCGCCGATCGAGCTGGACGCGCTCTGGATGAGCGTGTCGCTCTCGCGGTAGAGCGCGGCGACGCGCGCCGCCGAGCGGTCGGAGGTGTCCGACAGGAACGGAAACGCCAGCACGGGCCACCCGATCATCGACGCGAAGTACTTGATGAAGTACTGGTCCACCACGCCCTGCTTGAACTGCAGGTAGTGGTAGAAGCGCGACCAGCTCGTCACGCCGCGCAGCCGCGCGTCCAGAAGAAAACGCTCCGTCTCGGCGCCCCCCAGAAACGCAACCTCCTCGGCGTGCGCGATGAGCCGCGAGTGCGCGCGGCGGAAGTCCCCTTCCAGCCTTTGCGTGCGCGCGATGTACTCCGAAAACGGAGGCGACAGGGTTTTGATGAGCGCGCCGGACAGCACGAAGTACCCGTAGAGCACGGCGAGGCCGCCGTAGCCCATGTTCTCGGCCATGCGCGCCGTCGATAAAACGACGTCCAGCAGCGGCTTGAACGTGCGCGCGAACAAATCAGACGCGGTGTGGCAAAACTGGTGCAGGTCGTCGGCGATGCGCTGGTCCGCGTTGTCCAGGTTCCCGACGCGCAGCACCGCGGCGCGGTAGAACGCGCCGTCCCGGAGGTACTCGCGGTGCACGCGCTCGGTGAGCCGCTCGCGGAACGAGACGGTGATGGAGTTGGTCAGGTACTTCAGCGCCGAGTTCACGACGCTCGCCGAGACGCCGGAGACGAAAAAGTCGCCCAGCACGAAGAAAAACTTTTTCCAGCTCCGCTCCATCACCGCCTGCAGCCCGTCGCCGCCCTTCTTGGCGATGCGCAGGCTGATGAAGCTGCGCGTGACCAGCATGGTGCTCTGGATCGCGAGCAGCATCGCCTCCTTGCTCGTGATCGAGGGCACCACGATGCGCAGGATGAAAGCCAGGCGCTTCACGAAAACCGCGTCCACCGCGGCGCCGCGTCGGCGCGGTTCCCCCTTTCTTTGTTGTTCAGCCACCGCGACCGCCATCGGAGACGTGCCATCCGCCGAGACCGCCGCGGAGGATGCGCACGACGCGCTCGCGTCCGGGGAGACGTCATCGCCCGCGGGCTTCGACCTCTTCGCGGCCGCGCGCGCGCGCGACGCCGCGCGCCTCTCCGCGCGCTCTGCGGAAGCCGCGCGAAACTGCTCTTTGATGTCCGGCCTCGACGTCTGGTGCGCGGTAAACAGCGCCAGCGACGTCGCCCCCAACGCCAGGGAGAAGCACAAACGCCGGTCCTTCACGTAGTCCCCCGCGACTTTAGACACCACCTCGGCGAAGTCGCTCACCGCGCCGCGGGGTCGCACGCGACGAGGCGCCATCGCGACGCACGAGACGCCTCCAGATTGTGTAGGGGGAACCGAAAAGCGCGCGAGAAGGACGAAAAGACGCCAGGTACAAATTCCCGAAACCAGCGAAGACGCTCGCGAACGTTTTTGATTGGTGAAAAGAAAGACGCGGTACATATCATAGTCTATGGTATCGCGAGCTTCTCACCCCCCTCCCCCTCACTTGTTGAGGCTCTTGATGAA
>Ga0181601_10001611_pt1 | contig 19359 bp, 20 predicted proteins | sample 041ome_8_FD_133020 | JGI IMG/M metagenome (GOLD analysis project Ga0181601, IMG submission 133020) | Coastal salt marsh microbial communities from the Groves Creek Marsh, Skidaway Island, Georgia - 041407BS metaG (megahit assembly) | ecosystem: Environmental > Aquatic > Marine > Intertidal zone...
CGATATTTGTCGAGAACACCCTGCTTGCGTGTAACCAGCCACTGCTTCATTGCGCTAACCCTTGTCATGAAATTACTGCTATTACACATAGCAGATGCGTTAAATACAAACTATTTTTTTGTTGGTTATTTTCACCATTATGTGGGGAATATGATTAAATGTAGCGCTATTGAAGAGCTGGATATACCCTAACTAACTGTAATATATAGCTTTAATAATTGGCACGATTCTCGCTTTATATACCTGGTGATTATTAAAAATTGGTTTAAATTCCTCTTGGAGTCAACAATGAAAGTTATCAGTACCCTTATCGTGCTCTTTCTGCTGGTTATTGCGGGTGTTGCCTTACTCCCGATACTTAGCTTCGGTATCGCTCTGCTGTGCATGGCGGGTGTGTTTTTTATCTGGCTGTTGCCAATACTGATGATTGCTGATTCCGAGGTGACCAGTGGGGGAGAAAAAGCAGCCTGGATTTTGGCAATTATTTTTTTGTCATGGTTTGCCTGGATTTTTTATTTTCTGTTGGCGCCCGTCAAATCCAGACCTCGCTATGAGCGCTATTACTATTACGATTAATAGATTCGACAGGTTCTTGTAAGTGTCAATTGAAAACCCTGGAACCATAGAGGCTCTTGAAAACGAATGATGGCAAACATTAAATACACTGCCGGCAAACTGGTCGGCTTTTTTCTTATTCTGTTTTTCCTGGGACTGGGTGTTTTGGGTATCTTGCTTCCCATCTTACCCGGTTTGTTGTTCCTGGCTGTTGCCGCCCTGGTAGCTGCGCATCATTTCCCGGCCCTGGCTTTTGTGATGCAGCAGAACTCCTACAGTCGCAGGGCTCTGCGCATCAGCAAGAGTTTTATGACATTGAGTGTATGGGATAAAGGGCGTTTATTTTTTTGGGGTAGCATCAAAGTAACTATAGATGGCCTTGTCCTGGCATTATCCTTGATAAAAAATATTGCCAAGAGCTTGCTTGGCTAGTTCGATTACTACTGGTATCTGGAATTAAGATTCCAACTCTTGTCTTGAGCGCATTTTTCTCATCCTGCTACTTTTGCTAATAATTTAAACCCCTGCTCCAAAGTGGTGCTTCTAAATCCGATTAACGTCAAAATATTTAATTTATATATTTGAAAATTGGTAATACTTTGATTGACCTTGCGGAATTTAAGGAATACATGGAAAGCATTATTCTGCAATAGTATATATGGGGCGAGGAGTCCTGTGATGGAAACCGATATCCATTGATGGAGAAGTTCGGAAATAAGGAGGTTAGGGATGAGTGATACCACAAATAAGACCAATAGAGGTCAAGCTTCATATTTTAATGATTCCGGTTCCCTGGGTCATATAAGCCATCTTGAGCATGAACGTTATCGCACTCTGATTGAATCCACCGAAGACTGGCTCTGGGAAGTGGATGACAAAATGATCTATACCTACGTAAGTCCCCAGGTAGAAAAGATTCTTAGTTATAGTCCGGATGAGGTGATTGGTACCAGTCCTTTTGACTATATGCCTCAGGATGAGGGTCAACGTATCGCCGAAACCTGCAAGGAAATAGTTAAAACCCGCAGGGATCTACACTTGATTGAAAATATCAACCTGCATAAAAAAGGACATAAGGTTCATATTGAAACCAGCGGTAAAGCCCTTTATAACGATCAGGGAAAATTTTGTGGTTACCGCGGGGTGGACCGCGATATATGTGATCGAAAAATTCGCCAGGATGAAAGCAAAATATTTACTGAAACCATGCGTCAAATTTCGGAAGCGGCTTTATATCTTGATGCAAAAGGCAAAATTATCTACGTCAACCAGACTTTTTTTTACTTGTTTGGTTATACATCTGAAGAAATTCTTCATAAGCCCATTAGTATATTGTCATGTCCCAAAATGGCGGGTATCTCAAATCCCAAAGAGACCTTAAAAGCGTTGAATGAAACAGGTTTTTGGGAAGGTAAAACCTGCAGAGTTACCAAGGCAGGAAAGAGGCTAAAAGTTTATTTGAGAGCGCGTGCTGTATATGAAGACGATGGAAAGATAAAAGGATACGTGGGTTCTTATCACGACTTGAACCGACACAATCAAGATGAAAAACGCCTTCGTAAAACACTTAAAGCGACTATTCAGGCAATTGCCAATACCATCGAAAAACGCGATCCGTATACTTTTGGTCATGTTTATCGTGTTGCCCAGCTATCATTGGAAATTGCGAAAGAGATGGGGATGAGCAAGGATTTCCTGCGCGGACTTGAGATGGGGTCCCTGATTCACGATATCGGAAAAATCTATATACCTGCAGAGATTCTTAACAGACCCGGCAAGTTGTCAGATGACGAAATGGGGATGAAAACTCATAGTGAAGTTGGCTTTGATATCGTCAAGGATATTGATTTCCCCTGGCCGATTAAAGAGATGATACGCCAGCATCACGAGCGTTTGGATGGCAGCGGTTACCCCGATGGTTTGATGGATAAGGAAATCCTGCCGGAGGCAAAAATTATCGCGGTGGCGGATGTTATGGAGGCAATGTCTTCTCATCGCCCATATCGACCCGCGCTGGATCCTGAACTCGCCCTTGGTGAATTGTCGGGGACTAAGAATACCCGTTACGATGCCGAGGTGGTGGATATTTGCGATTACCTGCACCGCAAAAAAGAATTTACATTCGCCTGATTATATTCTGGAAAATAATCGTAATAATTCCCAATTGTATTTATTTGATATTAGTACTTTTCGGTATGAAATGAATCTCAGGTGTTATTTTTATCTTTGTTACGATAGATCGTGCTTAAGGATATAGATAATAACTCAGCTGCCAGACTGTGATTTCCGTCTTTTATTTCAAGCGCATTATTTATAAAAGTCCTTTCAATTTCAGTCATCATTTCCTTTAACGATAATTTTTCATCAGTCTGAGTCTTGGAAAGATATTCGATTACCTGCTCATTGATTTCTCTATAGGGAGCTCTCTCACTTGAAAACGGAATATTCACCAGAAAGCGGAAAAGATTATTTTTGTTTTCAGTAAATAGTTAAACGATTACGAAAATCAAAGTACTTACAGGAATAAATATAGATAGGTTTATTTGAATGCCAATTTGCATCAATAAAAGAATAATTACCACAGAAAGTATTATCGGGCAGAACGAAATAAGAATTACAGTATTACGCTTCTTATCTAAAGGATTGTTTGCAAGAATAATACTCCTAATTATGAGTAGGGTGGCGCTAATAATGCAGCTAAAAACAAATATTTGAAAAGTCCAATAATAATGCCCTGGGACTCTTGATATTGTGTATTCATATCGGAAGGCTCCCTCAATAAGAGTGTTAGAAAAGAATATTAAAATTACTTGTATAAAAGTAATTGAGAAAACAGAGTATAAGAAAGCTTTTCTTGGAAGTAGCGCGGGATTATTTAGCTTTTCACTCATGCAGAGAAATGTTGCAGCCGAAAAGGCAGCCAAACCATAATACATTTTCAACATAATCTCGTAATTCTGTAAAAAGTTACCGTATGTAAGGACTTCCAGAAAATTCAAGGCTAGTAGAGAAAATATAAGGCAGATAATTAGATTGTTTTCCCAGAGCAATTTTCTCCATCGTTTAAAACTAACAATAACGAGAATAGTAAAAGAGGTGATCAGTGAAGGAATCACCAGCCAGGTATTAAAAGATTCTGTAATAAGTCCATTTTCCATTTCAGGATCATCCCCTGTTATGAATTCCATGCAGGCTTTTAACGTGTTAAAAGTAATAGAAAAAATATTTTCTCATTTACGAGAATGCATTATTAAAAATGATATTCATTTTTGCAAAAAAAATAATGCCGTTATTAGAATTATAGTGTTGACAGTGTTTTGCAAGATCTTGGACACTTGGTTTCGAAAGGTTATTTAGCTTTTGGAAACGATCTCATAATGAGGTGTTGGACTGGAGTGAAGTAAGCTTTCGCTACTCTATGGAACGGAGTTTTTATTTGCAAGGACGCACTAATTTCGATGGCAGTCGGCCTATTTCATACCTCTATGCATCCCACGCCGGGCCGGCTGTCATTGAAATTTTCTAGGGGCGCTTACCCTTAATCAGATCTCCCAGCATACGCGTCATGCGTGAACCGATGCGTTTAAGCGCCAGAATGGTGAGATCATCCGATAGATTCATCTGCTGAAAACCACAAATTTCTTTTTCCAGATCATTACACAGGCGCTCAGGAGGAAGTTCTGAATGCTCTTCCAGAAAGGCGCGTAATCGTCCTTCACCATAGAATTCACCCCCTGATGAGCGGGCTTCCGTTAGCCCATCGGTGAACAGTAGTAATGTTTCACCTGGATGTAGACGCATTTCAGCATTTCCATATTCCTGGTTTTCCAGCATCCCGACAATAGTACCTGTGGCAGCTCCCCGGGCAGTGATGCTGTTGTTTTTGCCGATAATCAGGGGCGCAGAGTGACCGCCATTGGCATAGACGATGTTGCCCGAGTTGGTATTGTAAAAACCAAGAAATATAGTGACAAAGGCAGAGCCACTATGGCTTTCCCGAAGCAGTTCGTTGGTTTCTGCAAGGATTGTCGCCGGAGTTTTTCCACTTTTTGCCAGATTGCGGATGATGGTGCGAGTAACGGCCATTACCAGTGCGGCTGCCATTCCCTTGCCACTGACATCGGCAATGACGAACACCAGGGTTTTCGGATTGATCAGAAAGAAGTCAAAGAAATCGCCGGCGACATGGCGTGCTGCCTTGCTTACCGCATGGAGCTGGAACTCCTGGCGTTGGGGAAATGGTGGAAAAGTGCTGGGCAGCAGGGCCTGCTGGGTTTCCCTGGCCATCTGTAATTCTTTTTCCACTACTTGTCGAGCGGCAGTTTGCTGGCTCTGTAACTCCACCTGCTTGTTCAGGTTCTTCAGCATGCGGTTAAAACCTACGGACAGCTTGCCGAGTTCATCCATGGAATATATTTTCTCAATGGTTGTATCCAGCTTGCCGCGGGCTACTGAAGAAACGGCATCTGCAAGTTGCTTGATAGGTCGTGTCATACGTGAGCTGACATACAGGGTGAGGGCAATAATCAGGGTAATCATCAGGAACAAGCCATAAATGCCCATCGACATAAGTGACCAGAGCTCTTTCGTGCTTTCTTTTCTGGGAGTAGTGGCGATCAGAGTCCAGCCGCTTGAGGATACCGGTGTCGAATAGATCCAGGATTCACCTTTGACAATTTGTCCGTTCAAAAACAAATCATTAACAATGTTAAGGCTGCTTTCTCCGGCCAGGATATTATCCACAGCTATTGAGTAGCTCGCGTTGTTCTGCAGTACAACCTGATCCTGGATCGTCGAGTTCATTACCATGGAAGAATTGTAGTGAGAAATAAAGCGGCCGGATTGGCTAAGAATAATAAAATTCTTGTCGCCAAATTCCCTCGCGGTGAGTTCACTGAGAGTATCCAGGCGAATATCAAGAGTGGCAACGCCGGCAAAATTACCGTCACGAAAAAAAGGTGCGGAGAAGGTGGTCATCAGGACATCACCAGCGCCTTCATCAAAGTAGGGTTCGGTCCAGATGGCTCGGCCACTTTCACGAACTGCACTGTACCACTCCCAATTTCCATCCGTGTAATCATAGGAGTCTTCACCAATATCTATGGCTTCCAGGTTGTCTGCGCTTTCATGGACATAAGGTGAAAACAGACGCTTGTCCTCATGGAAGGCAAAGGGCTCAAAGGCAATAGCTGCACCATAAACCAATGGATTGTCCGAGACGTTTCGTACCAGCAGGTTGTAGATTTCCTCTTCAGAGATTTCTTCAACAAGGGAGAGGATGTTGGCTGTGGTCGTTGCGATCTGGCCAAGGCCATCAAACTCGGCTGCAATTTGGTTGGCATAAAGATCCAGTTGTCCCAGCTCATTTTCCTGAATATTGAGGATCGCAAAGGTATTAATACGGGACAGCGTGAAACCCATTATTACCGAGGTAATAATGATCAGGGGGACAATAATGGAAAGGATCAGTTTCCAGCGTATTGATAGATTAAGCTTGATAAGTATTCCCTGAAACAGTCTGGCCACTCTGGGGCAAGACGCCCGGGCCTGTACTTTCGATAATCATTTCGATAATCAGTTTGTTGAATGCATCAAAAAGTGTGTAAGCGAGGTATTTTACCTGTAGCGCCCGGTACTGACTAATCAAGCTTCATTAAGGAAACTCTACTAGTCAAACCTGGCTACGTCAGCATTCACACGAGTAATGAAGGAGTAGTCCACGATGGGCTCTTCGTCCAGCAGACGCCGTCTTAGCATGTCATGAGCAATTGCGCAGCTCATGATACGAACCAGGTTGCGGGAACGGTTACTCAGCTTGACGGTTTGTTCCCAGCACGTGTTTTTGTCACACAATGCAATCACTACAGTGCCTACCGGTTTTTCCTCACTGCCGCCGTCTGGGCCGGCAATGCCGGTGGTGGCAAGAGCAAAATCACTGTCCAGTAAGGCGCGGGCACCTGTGGCCATTTCTCTGGCGGTCTCCAATGATACCGCGCCATGATTTTCTAGTGTGGACTCTTTTACCCCAAGTACTTTTTGCTTGGCGGCATTGGAATAGGTCACCAGGCTTTGTAACAGGTAATTGGAACTGCCGGGGAACTCAACCAGCTGACTGCTGAGCAGACCGCCGGTGCAGGATTCCGCCAGACTCAGTGTTTTGCCCGAGTCTTGGAGCAGAGTGTGGACTTCTTCAGCGATGGTAGGAAAGCGTTCGGTAACCAGTGCTGTACCCAGTATGTTTTTTACCTGCCCGACATAGCCGGGAAGTGCAGAAATTGCCGGTTTACCCCGCGCAAAGATCTTGATTTCCACATGGGGAGGAGACGGACGATAACCCAGAGTAATACCCGGGGGGATCTCTATCTCATTGAGCTCATCGGCAAGGGTGGATTCGCCGTGACCGAGTGTGACCAGCTTGACCAGTTGTGTTGCCTGGCTGACGGCAAACTCACTATTGATAAAGGGCAGGAACTGCTCCATCACCATCAGCTTTAATTCAACAGGCACGCCGGGGGTGAAGAATAACCAGGCCCGGTTCAGCTTGATGCGGAAACCCGGCGCAGAGCCTACCGGGTTATCTACCAACACCGCCCCTTTCGGTAGCAGGCACTGCTTGTAATTACTGGCGGGCATTTTCCGGTTACGTTTGCTGTGCCAGCTTTCCAGGTGTTTTAACCAGTCGCTGTCTTCTTCCAGTTCCACGCCCAGGGCTTTGGCGGCCGCTTCGGCTGAGAGGTCGTCAGACGTAGGGCCGAGCCCGCCATTGACGAGGATGACATCCGCATGTTGGCTTCTATCCTGGAAAATACTGACCAGATCTTCCATGCGATCGCCGACTGTGGTTTTACGCTGTAATTCAAGACCGGAATCCATCAGCACATTGGCAAACCAGGCGGCATTGGTGTCCACGATTTGACCGGAAAGTACTTCTTCGCCAGTACAGATCATTTCAATTTTCATAGTGATTTTTCAATCAGAGTTTATGCGGATAATAATACCTTAAATTGCAGGCAGAAGTGTGACTCGACAGGGAAAATAGCAAGGCGCAATGGTCACCAGTGATAAGATAAATGCAAATCAGGGTAATACAAAGACGCTGAATATAATCAAGTATTTACCGGCAACGATCCAGAATGATTTGCAGATCATCCTGATAGATATTACAACCTGAAGCAATTGCGGCAAGGTCCAGGGTTTGTTCTAGAGTGGTATTGTCTGCCTCTAGTGAAATGCTGATTGCCGTAGCCAGGTCATCCTTGATCACCAGCTCGTTAATTATTGCAGGCTGCCCCACAATAGTAATTTCATCTGGCTGTATTGTAAGTACCAGCGCCTCAAGGATTTCAATCAAAGAGGTTTCTGTCACCTTGAAGCGGTAAAACAACTCGCCGGGGTTTGAACCACGCAGGGCAATTACATTCCCCCCCCGCTCCCAGCGGAATTATATCGGTTTCCGTGAACAAGATTGCTACGCTATCGGCTTGTGCATCATTATCCAGAACACCGAGAATGATTGCCCTGTCATCGGCCAAATCACCTGCGGCTGCGAAAACAGCGAATGGATCGATGCCGGTCAGTAAAAATACTGCTAACAGGATTCTGTGAATCAAGTAATTTATAGCCATGGCCAGATTATGCCAGCTATATTCAGAATAGGTAGTATTGGAGAAATGGTGGAAATATAAAGAAAGAGAGGATAAACCAGGTAAGGCGAGCAGACGATGAAAGGGCCAATTATGCTTTAGCAAGTATCACTGAGCGATATAAAGAAGAGGCTTGTGCTGCTCTTTACTCGATACTTTTTACTCGATACTTTTTACTCTTCGTCGTCTTCTGCTTCAGCTGCGATTTTTTTCAGACGCTTACCCGCTTCTATTGAAATATCTTCCGGAATTTCAATGTCGCCCAACCAGACCGCTTTGTCGTCCTCTCCCAGAGACTGGCTCACTACGCTGACGCCGGTTTCCCGGTTCAAACAAAGTATTCGGTTAAGGCTATCCTCATCGTCTGTTTCCGTTTTCAGTACCAGGCCGGTTTCATAAAGTGCCCAGTTGCTGTCCTTGGATTCCCAGAAGTAGTTAGTCTGTTTAGTGGCCGCTTCAACTTCAGCTTCGAGTTTGGCCTTGGTAGCTGATAACTCTTTCACTTCCTTACGCTCGGCTACCAACGCTGTATTCAGATTCTTGTTATCTTTGGCCTGGTCGATATTTTTCTTCTTCAGGTCTGTGACCTGGCGCTTCAGGCGCTGGGGGTCAAGTTTCTTAAGCTCCTTCAACTCTGACTGAACAGCTGACAGTTCTTCCTTGGCTTTTTTCACCTGAGCATTGACAGTATTGTCTTTCTTGTCGCCTTCGATAAGCTTTTCAAGACGCTCCATCTGCAATTCCTGCTGCAGTGCATCGTACTCAGTCTCAAGACCGGCAAAATGATTGAACTGCTTTTCCAGATGTTCAAAGTCTTTTTTATGATCAAGAATATCGTCGCGTAGCTTTTGTTCCAGCTTTTTCTGGCGCTCGAGCTGTTCCAGAAGCTGCTGCTTGTCATCTTCCAGCTTCTTTATTTCAGCTTTGAGTGCGTTACTGGTGCGGAGTTCTTTGAGACTTAATACTGTTGGCATATTGCGGGACGTGTTATGGAAGTAATAATGTTAATGCCAAATAATGGTCATTGGCCGAATCAGGGCGCGCATTCTACCACACTCCGGCGGCAGCCTGCCAAGGGCAGAATCATTTCTGGCTTATAAATAGTGGAATAAATGTGTAATCCGGGCTGAATTATTGTTGTTACTGGCCTTGAACAGCCTTTTCACGCATCTGTGTTAACAAACCATCCATACCGCTACGACGCACAACACTACGGTAAGTCTCCCGATAAGAGCTGACCATGCTGACATTTTCCACTTCCACGTCATACACAAACCAGCCATCACTGCGTAGCCTGAGCTTATAATTTACCGGGATGTCATTGTTACCGGCGAGGATGACACTGTTTACGGTTGCCCGGTTATTGTTGATTTCTTCCTTGTGAAATTCTACTTCTTCGTTGGTATAGGCTTCTATTCGGCCGATATAGGTATTTTCCAGGGTCTCCATGAACAAGGCCTGAAAAGCCTCCTGCTGCTCCTCGCTGGCGTCACGCCAGTTGGTGGAGAGTACGCTCTGCGACATAGCGCGGGCATCAAAGGCCTTATTGATCTCGGCACGCATCATCATGCGAGCTTCTTCGCGCTCCAGAGTGTTATTACGCAGGATTTCAAGAATCGCATTTACGGTGGTTTCTACGGTTTCTCCGGGCGAAGCGTTCTGGGCCTGCAGCTGAAATGAGGCGGCCAGTAGGAAGCATGCAATAGTATGAAAAAAGCATCCGGGAAAAGCGCCAAACCTGCTTGTAACAGACATAATGTAATCCTTTAGGGGGTCAATGGAGGGCGATTATACCTGCCTGATGAATCCGCTCAAAATGGATCAGTTCAGGCTGTATTAATGTCATGTTTTTAACAGAATATGCAGTTCAATTCTCAACCTGACCGGCACGACTCTGCATATAAGCATTTCTGAAAAAGATGTAGGGATCCAGAGCGCCGTCATAGAAGCTCTCATAAGTGTCCTGATCCAGGGAAAGCGCTATTTCGATACTGAGCAGGTTAAGAATAAGAAATTCGTCGTCCTCAAGTTCACTGCGGACCGGATTCATTGCGGCATTTCCAAGTCGGCCGGTGAAATCCCTGAGGCTGCTGGGCCCCAAAAACGGGATAACAATGTAGAAGCCATGGCCAATGCTATAACTGCCCAGTGTTTGTCCCAGATCTTCATTGTCGCGAATCAGGCCAAGGTCAGTGGCAGGATCGAAAAAGCCGAGAATCCCCAGTGTGGAATTAATGACAAAACGGGAAATTTCAGTCCCGCTATTAGGCAGATCAAACTGGAGGAGTGCGTTTATGGCTGATACTGGCGTGCCCAGATTATTTATGAAATTGGCGCCGGAGTTTCTCACCGGGGCGGGAAAGACTCTTAGCCCTTTGGCTATTGGCTTCAAAAGTCCCCGGTAAAGCTTATCATTGATGGCAAAAGAGATGCGGTTAATACTCTCCAGAGGATCAGCCATGGCAGGGGCGTCATCTTCCTCTTCATCAAAAATGAAGAAATCATCATCGTCTTCCTGGGCCTGGGCCTGAAGCGGAACGGTGGCAAGCGCTAATAAAGCCAGGAAGGTTAAGAGCGTCGAAAAAAAGGCAGGAATTTGACGGGTTGTGGTGCTATTCATGGTATGTCATTAGTTATTACTGATTAGCCGTCCGAGCTGAAAATATAACGGCTCACGAGATCTTCAATACTGATTGCAGATTCAGTTTCATAAATTTCCATGCCCTCGATCAGCAGTTCTTCAAAACCTCCGGGAATAATATTTATGTATTTTTCCCCGATAATGCCCTGGGTACGAACTGCGGCAATCGCATCTTCCTGGATCTGCACGTCTTCATTAATCCGCAAATGGACAATGGCTTCAAAAGAGTCAGGATCAAACTCAATGGCGGTTACACTGCCAATGCGCACGCCAGCCCCTTCAACAACGGCACCTTCACGCAGGCCGGAAATGGAGGTAAAGCGGGCAGAAAGAGCGTAGCCAGGCTGTTCAGAAAAAGTAGTCCCGGCAATAGAGATAGCCAGCCAACTAAAACAGGCTATGCCAATAATGACGAAAATTCCTGTCATAAGTTCGATATTCAACTTTTGCATGATCAATTCTCTTATTTTACTTTGTAGCTGATTTTTACGACTGTTTTTAGATTGATGATTTTTGGCAACACTTTTTATTCACTCAGGACATCAAGGCGCCGATCAGAAAATCAAAAAACAGTACTGATACTGATGAAACAACGACAGCATCAGTAGTGGCGCGACTGACGCCCTCCGCACCCTGCGAGCCATATTGGCTTAAATGTAAATAGAATCCCTTGGCGCAGCAAATGAGCGTGATCAGCATGCCAAAGATGATTGATTTCACCAGCCCCAGTCTCACATCGCTCCATACCACTGAATCAATCATACCGTTGACATAGGACCCCTCGGCAACACCAAACATCACTACTCCGACAAAGTAGCCGCCGCCAATAGCCACGACATTAAATACACAATTCAATAGCGGTACCGACAGGATGCCGGCAATAAGCTTGGGCGCTACCAGGTATTTGTCAGGGGGGATTGCCATACACTCGAGTGCGTCGATCTGTTCGGAAATACGCATAATGCCAAGTTCTGCACAAATGGCCGAGCCGGCTCGACCGACCACCATCAGTGCCGTCATTACCGGGCCGAGTTCGCGGATAATACTCAAGGCGACAGCAGAGCCCAGAACGCCTACAGAGCCAAAGCGCTCCAGTGTGTTGTAAAACTGCAGACCCAGAACCATTCCGATAGTGGCTCCTGAAATTATAATCACCGTCAGGGAACGGGCACCAATAAAATAGATTTGTTTGATGATAGGAAATAGCTGGTAGGGCGGCAGCAACATTTTCCAGGCAATAATGAGCAGCAGATTGAAGGTGCGTCCAATCTGCTCGATGCCTTCTATGGCATAACTGCCAAGATTGCTGATTGCCTTGATCATTCCAGTTCCTTATTTATGAATGCCTTACTGTTTGAACACACTGACCATCATTCTTTATCACGGGTCAGGCGCTCAATATGCACATCCTTGTCGACATTATTTTCCCGTGGAGTTCGGTTTAACAGACTTATTACACGTTCGTCAGAGGAAGATTTAATCTCATCCGGTGTGCCGATCTCAACTAACTCACCTTCACCCAGAATGGCAATTCTGTCAGCGATAGCGAAGACGCTTTCCAGTTCATGGGTGACCACTACGATGGTCATTTTCATGCTTTCTTTTAGCATAACAATGAGCTCATCCAGTTCTGCCGAGGTGATAGGATCGAGTCCGGCTGAAGGCTCGTCAAAAAACAGTAGTTTTGGATCCATGATAATGGCTCTGGCCAAGGCAGCACGTTTTTTCATGCCGCCGGAGAGCTCAGATGGCATCAGGTCTTCATAGGGCAGCATATTAACCATATCGAGTTTTATGCGCGTCATAATCTGTATGGTGTTTTCGTCCAGCCTGGTGTGTTCGCGCAATGGCAGCTGAATATTTTCCGCAACCGTCATTGAAGTAAATAGTGCGCCGCCCTGAAAAGCGACGCCCATTTTTTCACGCAAAGCATAAAGTTTTTTATTCGATGTATGGCAGATATCAGTACCAAGCATGGTGATGTGCCCGGCGGAAGGTTTTTTCAATCCTAGAATACAGCGTAGCAGAGTGCTTTTCCCTGAGCCGCTTCCGCCCATGATGACCATGATCTCGCCCTGGGGGATGTCGATATTAATATTGCTAAGAATACGTCGATGACCATAATCAACATTAAGGTCACGAATTTCGATAGCATTGGCAGTATCCATTTAATGCGGTATCAAGTCTGGAGTTGTGACTGGAATTGATCAATGCTGTTGTACAGGGTAAAGACTTTATCCAGTCGGGTCAGGGTAAGTACCTGCAGCGCAGGCCCGGAAATACTCAACAGGCCATAGGAGAGTTTGTTTTCTTTGGCGGCCTGAAAGCCTTCTACCAGGCTGGCAATGCCAGAGCTGTCTATATAGCTGACGTCTTCCATATTAATAAGCAGGGATTTTTTGCCTTTCAAAGAGCCCAGTATTTCTTCCCTGAGTTTTGGTGAATGATGCAGGTCAATTTCACCACTGAGGTTGAGCACATCATAATTAATTTCAGAGCGCAGATTACTTTTCATTATTTTAAATACTTCCTGATTGGATAAGACCAGCGCTTCAGCTATCCAGTTTCTTTTTCATTTGCAGCACATTGCCACACTTGGTTTTACAATCTATCAGTTGTACTTCATCCATGATTTCATTGATGATGTGGCAACCCAGTCCGCCCGGGCGAATTTCTTCAAGAGGGCGCCCAATCATTTCCTCTTCACATGATTTGCGATGGGCAAAATCCGTAAGCCGGAATATCATGTTCTCACCCTGTTTTTCAACTTCCAGAATGATGTCACCCTGATCATTATTGCAGTAGGCATGCTCAATAATATTCATACATGCCTCGCCTACAGCAAGGACTATACAGTTACGTAGTTCCTCGGAAGAACTGCAGGTTCCGAGAACCTCTCTGAGCTTTTCTCTAAGAATACAAAGATGATCGCTTTTGGCGGGAAATTGAAATTCCAGCAGTTTTTCAGCGGCAGCCATTTCAGTCCTGTGTAGTGAAATAAATTTTCAATCGATCAGGGTTTGATGTCAGTGAAGCCAGTATTGCTGATCTAATTCCGATTCAGAAATGGTCTCGATGCCATCTTTGATCGGCAAAATTGTCAGGTCATCAAAATCTGAGTTAACACTTGAGTCTTCTTCTGAAAATACTTCAGGCGTTCCTGTCAGGATAAATCAAAAAACCGATAGATCAATTCATTCAGATTTTGCATTTCCTCAGGCAGAGCCAGTGTTCCCGGCAGTCCTTAAGAAAGGTCCTCAGTATACAAATATAGGCTGGACCCCGCCAGCGGGAAGGTCGCGTCCTTAAATATCCGAAAAACCCTGAGCGCACCAGCTCCTGGCCATTTTGCTGCAGCGAAGCGCCTCATAAGCTTGTAGTTTTGGTGTGACTGGCGGGTTACTAGCATGCCGGGGCCTACCCCGGCATGCTAATGCCGCGATTAGTTAGTCACCGTAGGAAATGCGGTAGACAGTATTGGCACCATCATCGCTGAGCAGTAATGAGCCGTCCTGCATGACTACGGTAGCTACCGGTCGTCCCCAGGGATTGCCATCCTCGTCGATAAACCCTACCAGGAAGTCGATGTATTCCCCGGTGGGGACACCATTTTCTATAGGCAGCCTGACAATTTTATGCCCGGTACGATGAGCGCGGTTCCAGGAGCCATGTAAAACGGCAAATCCGTCTCCGGCATATTCTTGCGGAAAGGCCGAATTGCCAGTTGCTTGTGAAGGATAAAACTCCAGATCAACGGCTGCTGAATGGGCTGTGTAGGGAACATCAGGTACTAAAATCTGGCCTGGCAGGTCAGGTCTGGCGCCGGCATGGCGAGGATCTTCATTATCACCCATGTAATACCAGGGCCAGCCAAAGAAGCTGCCTTGCGGGACTCGAGTGGAATAATCCGGTACCAGATCATCCCCCAGTTGGTCACGCTCATTAACTGTACACCAGACATCGCCGGTTTCAGGCTGTACGGTCAGGCCAACACAATTGCGGATGCCATTGGCAAAAAGCTTGCCGCTGGCCTCTTCATTGCCCACTTCAAATACCATCACGGAGGCACGATTTTCCTCGGTTCCCCAGGCAGCGCCAAGACCACGCTCGGCTTCCCAGGCAGTAATTTCAGCTGCTGTTTTTGCGGGTATATCCTCAGCCACATTGGACTGTGAACCTACGGATACATACATGCGAGAACCGTCAGGCGAGAAACCCAGATCGCGGGTGTAATGACCACCACCCACCGGGCTTAGCTGGGATACCACTACTTCAGGCACATCGGCTGCTTCTGTATCACCGGTGGTATAGGGATAGCGAATGACACGATTGGTTTCAGCGACATACAACCACTGAGGGTTGTTGCCAGCAGGATAAAATGCCATACCGAGGGGTTGCAGCATGCCTTGGGCAAAAACTGTAATGGCTTGCGGCTGGCTATGATCGGCTGTGGGGCGCATCACTTTGATGCGGCCACTCTGGGTTTCTGTCAGGAAAATATCGCCGTTAGGGGCCAGAACCATGGCGCGCGGTCCCTGCAAATCTGCGGCGAAAGTTTCTGCCTTGAATCCTACCGGCACCTGTAATTCCCTGCCTTCAGGTCTTGGGGCAATTTGCGGAAAATTCACCGCGGATCCCGTTTCATAAGGTTCCGGCAGGCTGCCCAGGTCTACTCTGTGGACACGGCCAGGGCGGTCATTCAGCCAGTCAGGGTCACCCTGGGGTGGCTCTGCTTCCGGGGGAGCGCGAAAACCACCAAAGCCGCCAAACTGTGGCTCGGCTTCTGCAAAGGTGCCATTGCCCAGCGCTTCAAAATAGGCGATCAGGTTAGCCCTGCTGTCATCATCCGATACCGGAATAACCATGGAGGAACCGGGAACGACTGTGGTCGGTGCAGCCAGGAAGCGATCGAGGGTTTCGGCATCCCAGGTTAGACCGGAATCCGACATGGCCTGGGTATAGGTGAATCCACTTGTTGAGGCTTCACGACCAAAAATGCCATGTAACAAAGGGCCCTGTGCTCCGCCATTGTCGCCGGGCTCGGCACTGTGGCAGAGTGCGCATTGTTGTCGGAAAAATGTCTTGCCTTCATTGGAATCAGCGGCATTGGCTAACTGGAAGGTGAAAAATGTAGCTACGAATAACAAGCGTCGGGTTAACACAGGACCTCCTGGAAGGGGATTAATGGTTTTATTGCTTGAGGTTGTCAGAAGTAAAATATTTATCAGATCCGGATAATACCCGATGTTGGTGCCAAGTGGAGAAAATCATCGTGCAACTAATGTTAAAAAACGGTGACCCGGAATATTCCGAATAATTTCATTGTAGTCCTGATTTTCGAATCCTCCGGCAATTTTGAATCCTGTATTGTGCAGTGCTGTCATGGAGGCTGTAATGCATATTGGAAATATTGTTTTAAAACGCCAATTATTTCGTTACTCTCTTCACACGTCACAAGTCACTCGTTTTCAGGGCCAAGGAGTCAATCATGCCTTTTAATCAAAAAAACAATCAGGGTTATCGACGGGAATTTCTCAAGTTTCTGGCAGGCAGTCCGTTGCTGACCAGCTATTCGGCTTTCAGCCAGGAAGTAGAGGAGACACTCGGTGAGAAGTTGACCAATCCGGATCAGGTTATAAACGTTTTTGAAATGGAAGCACTGGCGCGCGAAAAAGTACCGCCAGCGCATTTTGGCTATTTGATTTCCGGTGTCGATAGCGACACTACTTTGCGTGCGAACAGGGAGGGCTATACGCGCTTCCAGATTCATCCGCGCAGGCTGGTTGATGTCAGTGGTCCCACCGATATGTCTGTTAATGTTCTTGGTGCAGAAGCGCGCTCTCCTATATTTTTGAGCCCGATAGGAAGTACCGGGGGATTCCACCCTGATGCCGACGTTGGCGCTGCCCGCGCGGCTGCGGTGAAAGGGCATCACATGATTCTTTCTACCCAGGCCTCGTCACCCATTGAAGAAGTGGTTCAGGCGCGCGGCGAAGGCTCGGTCTGGTTTCAGTTGTATTCCACTAATCGCTGGGAGTATACCGAGGCAATGTTGCGTCGGGCTGAGGCGGCCGGTTGTACAGCGGTTTGTTTGACGGTGGATTTGCCTGGTGGCCGTAATACTGAAACTTCAGCAGTGCTTGCCCGGGAAGATGATCGTTTTTGTGAAGAATGTCATTACGGGCAGGCCAAGCCAATGTTTGATGGTCTCGATATGCAAGGTGTCGGGCTGGTTGATGCGGCGCTGACCTGGGATGTTATCGGGCGCATCAAAGACGTCACCAATATGAAGGTGCTTATCAAGGGTATTGAAGTTGGTCCTGATGCTGCCCTCGCCGTGCAGTATGGAGCTGACGGCATCATCCTTTCCAATCATGGTGCTCGAGCAACAGATACTGGCAGGGGGACTATTGAATGTCTGCCTGAAGTAATCGCGGCGGTGAATGGTCGCATACCGGTTATTATCGATGGCGGTATTCGGCGTGGCACGGACGTTTTCAAAGCTCTGGCGCTGGGCGCCTCTGCTGTCGGTATTGGTCGTCCCTATTGCTGGGGCTTGGGTGCCTTCGGCCAGGCGGGCGTTGAAAGAGTGCTTGATCTGTTGAATCGCGAGCTTGCCATTACCATGCGCGGCAGTGGCACTCCGTCTATAGCCGCTATTGGCCCGGACTACGTGCAGGATGTGGGGCATCGGGTGCCACGGGGAACACTTGGGCGAGACATACTCTAGAGACTGTATAAAAATTTCGGCTAATACGCCGATGGGTCGCAGTCATAGAGAGATAGAATAAATAGATAGAATCATGGGGGGATTAACAGGGCCAGGTTAAATGAAGTGTATTTATTCTGGTCCTGTTGATGTTTCGGGTAAAAAATGACTGGAATAAACAGAAGAGATTTTATGGCCTTGTCTGCTAGCGTTACCGCGGCGGCCGCTGTCAGCGGCTCATCAACGTCACAGGCAGCATCCACCTCGGGGATGTTTGTCTGTATGCATGGAATAACATCAAGTGGCTTTGATTTTCGTTCTGTGATGGAAGGTTGGTCTCGCGCCGGAATTACTGCTGCCGAACCCGACTTGGCATCAGCAAAGAAATTTGAGGAGAGTAATGGTCCGGGTTCTGCCCGACGTCTGATGGATGACCTGGGCCTGCGTGCGGTTTCTTCTACAAATCAGTTGTTTCTGGAAGAAAGTGGTCCTCGACGCGCAAATGCGGTGGAAGACTTGCGCTGGAAAGTTGAGTTGGCAGAGTCGCTGGGAGCCGACAGACTTGTAGTGCCATCGGCGGCCAATCAGGCACATACCATGGAAGATTATGATCAGGTATATGAAAACCTGCATGAGGCTGCTGAAATTGCGAAGCCCCACAACATTGCCCTGATGGTTGAGTTTACCCGCTTGTCTACCTTGATCAGTAATGTCTGCACCAGCCTGGATGTAGTGCGCAGCGTTGATCATCCCAATCTGAAATTCATGCTTGATGTTTATCACTTATGGGCGGGGATGAGTAAATTTGAAGATCTGGATCTGATCAGAAATGGAGAAATCCATCATGTTCATTTTGCCGATACGCCGGCGCTGCCACATCTTGAGGTAGCAGAACGCAAACATCGCGCTTTCCCCGGCGAGGGGGTTGCCCCTTTGCAACGGATCATCGAAAAACTATCAGAGAAAGGTTATGGGCGGGCTTTGTCTCTGGAACTTTTTGATCCAGAGGTACAGAACACGGATCCGGAAGTTGTCGCAAGGAAAGGGATTGAAACGATCACGCCTTTTATTTCATAACAAAACTACAAGTCACAAGTCACAAAAAAGGCGACTAAATTAGCCGCCCTGTCGGATGCGTCCCTGCGGTCCTTATCCGACCTACAAAAAACCCTTGAAGCCTGAGAAAGTGGTTGCTTGTCTCTTGTCTCTTGTGATTAGTGACTGTCTTTACCTCACCGCTGCGTGGGTAATATCCGCCAGGGTCGGCGTTCCTGCCTGCTTCATCGCCACTTCCAGTTCGCTGTCGAGTATCTGCATCACTTTTGCTACGCCTTCCTGGCCAAAGGCGCCCAGTCCCCAGATATAGGGTCTGCCAACACATACGGCATCTGCACCAAGCGCCAGGGCCTTGAGAACATCTGTGCCGCGGCGGATGCCACCATCAACGATGACCGGGATGCGACCGCGCACAATATTCACTATTTCCGGGAGTGAGTCGATAGTAGCAAAACCGCTTTCCTCTGCTCTGCCACCGGGGTTGGAAACATGGATCGCATCTACGCCGGCGCGCAGAGCCAGTCTGGCATCCTGTGGTTGTGTGATTCCCTTAATAACCAGCTTCATATCAGTAGAATCGCGCAGGCGTTTGACGTAATCCCAATCCATTGAGGGGTTGCTGGGATTTAGATTAGCGGGCGCATTCAAGCCCTGCAGCATGGCTTTGTCTGCAAAGGTAGTACCTGGAATATGGCATTCACTACAGTCATCGGAGCTTCGATCAAAGCGTCGCATACGATCCTGGTTGCGAGCAG
>Ga0181601_10001614_pt1 | contig 19351 bp, 19 predicted proteins | sample 041ome_8_FD_133020 | JGI IMG/M metagenome (GOLD analysis project Ga0181601, IMG submission 133020) | Coastal salt marsh microbial communities from the Groves Creek Marsh, Skidaway Island, Georgia - 041407BS metaG (megahit assembly) | ecosystem: Environmental > Aquatic > Marine > Intertidal zone...
CGCAACCTTTGTAGATGAGCTTTATAAATCGATTATTACTGCGGGTACTCATAAAGCCGCTAATATGAAAGTAGCAGAAGCATCTAAAGCTATAGAAAACGCTCAAAGAGATTTAAATATTTCTTTTGTTAATGAATTGGCACTAATCTTTGATCGAATCGGTATCGATACCCAAGATGTTTTGGATGCTGCGGGAACTAAGTGGAATTTTTTAAAGTATAAGCCGGGTCTTGTAGGAGGACACTGCATCAGTGTAGACCCTTATTATTTAGCATACAAAGCAGAGAACTTAGGTTATTATCCTGAAGTGATCTTAAGTGGTAGAAGAGTTAATGATAATATGAGTGTCTTTGTGGCCAATAAGATGATCAAAATGTTGATTAATGCTGGTAAGCAGATCAAAGGCTCTAATCTGCTTATTCTTGGAGTCACCTTTAAAGAAAATTGTCCAGATATCCGAAATACAAAGGTTATAGATGTTTACAAAGAATTAGTTGATTTTGGTTTAGATGTTGATCTTTATGATCCGGAAGCAGATAGCGAGGAGGTTTTGCACGAGTACGGCGTTAATTTAATTCCTAGAATTGAAAAAAAATATGATGGAATATTGTTAGCGGTTTCTCATAATGAATTTGCTACACTACAACTATCAGATCTAAAAAAAGATTCAAATACGCCGGTATTTGATTTGAAAGGCTTTTTGCCTAGAAACGAGGTTAACTCAAGACTTTAAGGTTATGTCTAATCAAATTCAAATGGTTGATCTGAAAGGTCAATACGAAAAGATTAAGGATAGTATAGATTCCGCCATTCTTCATACGGTGAGTTCGACTCAATTCATAAATGGACCACAAGTAAAAACTTTCGCAGACAATTTAGCCAAATATACTGGAGCTAAACATGTGATACCTTGTGCCAACGGAACAGACGCACTTCAAATTGCATTAATGGCGTTAGATCTAAAGCCAGGAGATGAAATCATATGCCCTTCATTTACTTACGTTGCTACTGCTGAGGTTATAGGACTCCTAGGATTAACTCCTGTAATGGCTGATGTGGATCCGAACACATTTAATTTAACAGTCGATCTAATCCAGCCACTAATTAACTCCAAAACCAAGGCTATTGTCCCAGTGCATTTATATGGACAATCCTGTGATATGGATGGAATTTTAAATCTTGCCAAGAAACACGGTCTTTTTGTAATCGAAGATAATGCCCAAGCAATTGGAGCTAAGTATACCTTCCTCGATGGTACTGTTCAAAATACGGGTACCATGGGTGATATTGGAACTACATCTTTTTTCCCTTCCAAAAACTTAGGGTGCTATGGCGATGGAGGAGCAATATTTACTAACGATGATGAGCTCGCACTGAAATTGCGAATGATCGCGAATCATGGCCAAGAAGTCAAATACTATCATAAAGTAATCGGATGTAACTCAAGGTTAGATTCTATTCAAGCATCTATATTAAATATTAAATTAAAATATCTTGATCAATATTCAGCTGCTAGAAATCAGATGGCATCGAAATATGATGCGGCATTTTCAGCTATTGAAGAATTAGAAATACCTAAAAGACAAGAGAACTCAACACATGTCTTTCATCAATATACACTAAAGACTAAGCCTGAATTAAGAGATAAGATTATTAGTCATCTTAAAGAGAAAGGAATCCCAGCGATGATTTATTATCCAGTTCCTTTATATAAACAAGAGGCTTTTTCTCACTATGTAGAAGATGGATTTGAAATTCCAAACGTAGAAAGCCTTTGTAAAAGTGTATTTTCCTTACCTATTCATACAGAAATAGAATCATCAAATCAAGATTACATAATACAAGAGGTTCAAAACTTCTTCGAGATGAATAAATAATTATGGCAAAAGAATATTTCAAGCACGAGAGCTCCTATGTCGATGAACCATGTGTAATTGGGGCAGGTACAAAAATTTGGCACTTTTCTCATATTATGAAGGATTGTGAAATTGGTGAGAAGTGTAATATCGGTCAAAATGTGGTCATCTCACCATCGGTAAAACTCGGAAATAATGTGAAAATCCAAAACAACGTCTCTGTATATACTGGTGTAATTTGCGAAGATGATGTGTTTTTAGGCCCTTCAATGGTTTTCACTAACGTAATTAACCCAAGAAGCGGTGTTATTCGACGAGACGAGTATATGAAAACCGTTGTAAAGAAAGGAGCATCGATTGGGGCTAATGCAACAATTGTTTGTGGTAATAACATCGGTAAATATTCATTTATTGGAGCAGGTGCTGTAGTAACTAAAGAAGTACCAGATTATGCACTTATGGTAGGTAATCCAGCAAAACAAATCGGTTGGATGAGTGAATACGGAGAAAGACTAGATTTCAATTCTGAGGGAGAAGCAAAATGTAATCACTCAGGTAAGATTTATCAATTAATAAACAATCAAGTAACAATTAGTAATGAATAAAAATTTCGCATTAATAGGGGCTGCAGGATATATTGCTCCAAGACATATGAAAGCAATTAAGGATACAGGAAATAATCTTCTTGCTGCCATGGACCCTTCGGATAGTGTTGGAATTATGGATTCATATTTTCCAGAATCTTATTTCTTTACAGAATTTGAACGATTCGACAGACATATAGAAAAATTAAAATATGATGATGGTATTAAACTAGATTATGTATCAATCTGTTCACCGAACTACCTACATGATGCACATATGAGATTTGCTCTTAGATCAGGAGCAGATGCGATATGTGAAAAGCCCTTAGTTCTAAATCCTTGGAATATTGATAAACTTCAAAAAGTAGAAGAAAATACGGGTAAAAAGATATACAACATACTTCAGTTACGAGTACACCCTTCAATTATTTCTTTAAGAGAAAAAATACTTTCAGAAAATAAAAACACCAAATACGAGGTGCAATTGACTTATTTAACCTCTAGAGGTAACTGGTACAATACCTCATGGAAAGGTGATGAGTCAAAGTCTGGAGGAGTTGCTACTAATATCGGAGTACATTTTTTTGATATGCTTTCATGGCTATTTGGAAAAGTTCAGGATGTGAAAGTTGAAAAACGAGAACATAACACAGCATCTGGTTATCTCGAATTTGAAAATGCCAGGGTAAAATGGTTTTTATCTACAGACGCTAATTACCTCCCAAATGAAGTAAAAGAAAAAGGCCAAACTACGTTCCGCTCAATCACGATTGATGGAGAAGAATTAGAATTCAGTGGAGGGTTTACCGATCTTCACACATTGGTTTATAGAGACATTCTTAATGGGAAGGGTTATGGCTTAAACGAAGCTAGAACAGCAATTGAAATCGTCCATAAAATACGTACTCATCGATAATAAATATTTTTGAACCCTCACCTTAAAAATACACTAACTTTATTGACAGGGTCTGGTATTTCTCAAGTTATACCCCTGATTTCTGCTCCAATTTTAGCTTTTTATTATTCACCAGAGGCTTTTGGGGTTTTTGGAACATTTTTAGCTATCACTTCTACTTTAGCTATTTTATTCAATCTGAGGTACGATCTAGCAATAATTGAAACAAAATTTAGAGTTGAGGCTTATCAAATCTTAAAAGGGACATTCCTTTTTGGAATATTAATGATGCTCATAAGCTATCTAATTATCGCATTGTTCTTGTTCTTTAGTAAGAAGGATTTCGAATTAAGGAATGTTATATTATTGATCCCTATTTCGAGTTTCATTATTTCCCAAAATAATGCATTCAATGCAATATTAAATAGACAAAAACTTTTTCAAGAAAGATCAGTTTTATTGATTTTAAACAATTCCGGTCAAGTAATATTTTCTCTATTTCTAAAATTTGCTTCAAAAACTGGATTAATTCTAGGAAATATACTTGGAGGGCTATTAATTCTTTCAATACACTTAAAAAAAAGTTTCAAATTAATTTCTAAAAGAAAATTTGAATATTCAATTTTCAAAAAGTTTATAAACTTTCCAAAGTTTATATTACCTAGTACGCTCCTTGAAAAAATTTCTACTAATCTACCTCTAATATTTATGCTTGATACGTTTGGTGCTGTGAATACTGGATTATTTGTTTTCGCTTCTAGAATCACTTCTGCACCTATTGGAATGTTAACATTAAGTATTGGAGAGGTTTACCGACAACGGGCATCCGAGTTGTTTAATTCTGGAAAGAAAATAGATAAACTATATTATCAAACCTTGGGATACCTAATTCTTATTGCTCTGGTTATAGTAGTTATTCTGAATAGTTTTTCGGGATTTTTAATAGAATTCTTCTTCGATGAGGAATACTATGAAAGTGTAAAAATAATTAAAGTAATATCCATAATGATTGGCTTTAACCTATGCTCAACATCTCTTTCATATACCATAGTATATGCAAACCTGCATAGATATGATACTTTTCTTCAAATAATACGGCTTTCACTCGTTGTTATCTCGATTCTAATAGGTGGATTTTACCAAAGTTTTGATCTATTTGTTAAGAGTTTTGTCCTTAGTTATTGTATTTTCTATATGTTACATTCACTCCTACAATCATACTCCTTGAGAATAATAAGTAATGAAAAAAGAATCTCTTAAAGCCGAACTGAGGCAACTAAATTTTCCTAAAGATTCAATAATATTTATAACAATCAATACTGGGGCTATTGGCTATTTCAGAAAAAATAAATCGGAAACTTACAATGATCTCCTAGAAATTTTAATCAGCATTTTAGATTTAAAAAAAGGAGGTATAATTTTCGCAGCCTATACAAAGGGTTCATTTTTACTTAAGCCTACCAGAACTTTTTCAAAAAGATCAAAAAGCTATGCTGGTAACTTCATTAATTACCTTATTAAACATAAGGCTATATATAGAAGTCAACACCCATTCGAATCCTATATAGGGTTAGGAAAAAGAGCAGAAGAAGTACTTAAATCTCATGACTCTGAATCAGGCCCTTACACAATTTTTAATTCCTTTATTGAAAAGAATAATTCATACTATTTAATGATTGGCACATGGAATGATGGAAAAAATGCACCACCAAGTTTACACCATTGCCAAGAAATTTTAGGTTTAACTCGGAAATTTACATTCAAATATTTCGAAAAAATATATCATCAGGAGATGAAAAGGATTTTTCTCAGAAAACAGAGTGGTGGTTGTTCGAAAGGAGGGAAAAAATTGGCAATTGAATTGTTAGAGAAGAAAATAGCTCAGCAGTTCAAATTTGGAAATGCTAATTCAATAATTATTGATCCAACTGCTTCCTTTATATACACATTAGAGAAGCTGAAAAAAGATGAAAAAGCTTATGTCTGCGAAGATTCAAATTGCCTAAGTTGTCGAGGAAATTATTATAACAACCCATTAAGGTTTGTACAAATTATCTTGCATAAATTAAGGCAGAAAATTTTTCGATAAACTCCTTTCAAATTATGATAAGCTTAGAAAATTTTATTGATATACTAAATGATCAACTTGAAGAAGAAAGTATCGAAATAGAAATTAGTGATAAAGATTATACCCTATCCTCTCGTTATATTAAAAGAACTTATCCAAATATATTTCTGAAGCAAAACAACTACAACTCGACCTTAGAAAATGAATTAACCGTTAGGCAGCAAATAGATGGGAGTGAAATAGACACACCCTTTTTCTTTTTTGATAAAAATAATAAGATAGATCTCATCGGAAACATGATTTTCATTTTGGAAGGTTACCACTACAAAAATCATGGATATGATTCTTTTGGGAGATTTGATTTTAAATCAACCCCGTATTACCGCAAAGGTTTATTTCATAGAATGCTCTATGAAGAATACTTATACTTTCTATGTAACGAATTGAAGATTAAATATCCAAAACAGAAAGTCTCTATTACATTAACATGCGATATTGACAGACCTTTATCCAGAATAAATTCAATTAATGGACTATTAAAATCGTTACTGGCGGACATTGTACTTCGCAAATCAATAGGCTTGTTTTTCCGAAGAATTTTAAGTAATATTTTACCCTTAAGAGTTGGTGGTTTTTTCTTCGATCCATTCAATACCTACGAGTATATTATTGGCCTTAAAAAACGCTTTAGATTAAAAGAAATCATTTTTTTCTTATTGATAGAAACACCTAAGAATAAAAAAAATAAAATAGACAAAACATTGAACGTCCAATCAGAGGGGTATCAGTCGATTCTGAAAATATTAGATCAAGAGGATATAAAATTGGGGCTACACCCCTCCTTTAGTTCATCAAAAACAAACATTGAGCAGATTCGGGAAGAATCCTACTTATATAAGAAACTTGAGGTAGGAAATAATTATAGCATTTCAAGGGCTCATTACTTAATATATAACGAAGATTACTTACAAAAGTTGACCGCATTGAACTATACAGATGATTATTCTCTCGGTAGTGAGTACTTTATAGGTTTTACTAATGGTACATCTAGACCCATAAAAAGGCAAGTAGGTAAAAGAATTATAACACTGCATAATTTAACCTTTATGGATGTTGTTTACTTTAAGGATAAAAAAAAATATACAAAGGATCTAGATTTAATCTTAAACGAAATCAGATTATGGGGTGGAAATTTCATCCTACTATGGCATAATAATTATTTACAAACCAATAAAGAAAAGAAGGAACTGGAAAAAATCTTAAATAAAGCGGCATGTGTGGAATAAGTGTAATATATGATTTAGGATCTAAGGAAATCACTCAATCGGAGATAGAGCATTTAAACTTATCCATTAAACATAGGGGCCCTGACAACTCAGAATTTTGGAAAAACGGAAAATGTGCTCTTGCTCATCGAAGATTGGCGATTATCGACTTGGATGAAAGATCAAATCAGCCCTTTAGGTTCGGTAATTATATTATAACGTTCAATGGAGAAATATTCAATTTCAAAGAACTTAAAAGTGAGTTAGAGAATAAAGGCCACTTATTCAAAACTGATTCAGATACTGAAGTTCTATTGCGAATGTATATTGAATATGGAAATAATATGCTTTCAAAGCTTAATGGTATGTGGGCATTTGCTATTTATAACACGGCAAGTGAACAATTATTCGTTGCGAGGGATAGATTTGGCATTAAACCACTCTATTTTTCGAAAATCGAAAATCGGATATATTTCTATTCAGAAATAAAACAAATTAGAAATATACATGCACTCGAACTTAACGAGGAAACTGTTCTAGAATTTCTTTTTTTTGGTAGGCTGCATCATAAGGAAGATACTATTTATAAGAATGTTCAACTAGTTGAACCGGGAACATTTCTTACAATACAGAATAATCAATTAAAAAAAGAAAGGTACTACAGTATACCGATTACAGATAACAATCGTTCGTTAGATAGTAATCTGGAAGAATTAAAATTTTTGCTTGACGATTCAGTAAGGATCCGAATACTTGCTGATGTTAAAGTGGGCACCTTAGTTAGTGGTGGAATCGATAGCTCTTTGATCAATTATTATCAAATGAAATATCAATCATCTCCTGAATGCTTTCATTTCGCTTCGAAAAAATATAGTGAGATTGATTATGCAAAAATGGTTGTTGAAAAAGGAAAAGGCAAACTATCCATTATAAATGAAGAAAATACATTAAGTGATTTCGAGAATATGACAAGAATTTTCGATGAACCTTATAATAGTTTATCTATACTGGCACAATATTCAATTTTCAAAAAGGTTAAGGAAAGAGACATAAAAGTTGTATTGAGTGGCCAAGGGGCAGACGAAGTGTTTTTAGGCTACGATCGATATAAGTATTTAAACAATAGGCTGAAACCCCAACATTATGTTTTTTACAACAAGAAAATTAATCAATTCTATAACTCTTTTAGGTTTGGATTAGGTAGAAAACAGAGAGAGTTATTAAAGTATTTAGATAACATTAATACTTGCAACAATAAGTCCCTTAAAGAGTTTCAATCCGATGAGATAATGAAGTACCAGTTGCAACAACTTTTATATTATGAAGATCAAAATTCGATGGCAAACTCTATAGAGTCAAGGGTGCCATTTTTAGATCATAGGATTGTAGAATTTGGATTAAATCTGCCCATTGCTCAAAAAATTTATAAAGGAGAAACAAAATATATTCTTAAAAGACTTGCAGAAGAAATTTATGGGACTGATTTCGTAAAAAGAAAGAAAATTGGTTTCAATTTTGATTTTGACCAGTATTATAATTTTAAGAATAAGAATCAAATAGTTGATGAATTAGGTTCAAATTTCCAATTCAAAGAGATTATCGAACAAATTGACATAAAAAAACTGTCAAATAATGACTGGCTTCTTTGGAGGTTCGAATGTTTTAATATTTTACTTCGAAAAATGAATGCAGAAACTTAGAATTAATATCGATTTTTTATTTCAACTGATCCTATATAAGGCACTGCTTATTTGGGTATATAAAATTATTCTTGTTCCCACCTTTGGTTATGAAGGTTATGCATATGAACCCAACCTTATACACTTCATTTCAGGTTGGGTGATATCATTAGCTTTATGTTTAATTTACATAACCAATAGATTAATTAGAAGTTTTTTTAAAATTCTTCTTGTCACCTATGCTATACCTTTGATTGTTTTATTTGAAAACAATCAGAATTTCTCTCTAATTGATCTTTTGATTCTTTTAATTCCTTTACTCTCCTTTGTGCGCTTACGTTATTTTAAGGTGAAAATTCCTGAAAGAATGGAATCTACATTTAAAAGTAATAAATGGAAGTGGATATTCTCTGTTATTGGTACGCTTATACTCTTAAGATTAGGAAGTATTTCAGGTTGGAAAAGTAATCTACAATTTTCAGATGTATATTCCCTTAGAGAGGAATATGGAGTGACTCAAAACAGTGGAATATTTGGGTATTTGAATAATTGGACTGCAAAAATAATCCTTCCACTAGGTGTAGTGCACTACTATAGGTCAAAAAAATATATAACAACTATCATTCTTTTGACACTTAGTTTTTTTATGTTCAATTTCACAGGACACAAGGCAATTTTAATCATTCCAATTAGTGCAATTTTTATATATAACATTTTGGCTAAGAAGATTAATTGGATTCTTTACATAAATTATATTCTTGCCATAATTATCGTGTTTAGTAAGAATGCTATTATACTCACATTAGTGTCTCTTTTTATAAGGAGAGTACTGTTTCTTCCGGGATTAATTAGCTTTAACTATTTAGAATTTTTTAAAGAAAATAAAGTCTTCTACAGTCATGCGTTTTTAAAGAATCTTTTAGACTATCATTACCAATATCCACCTCAAATAATGATTGGGAATCATATGAACCTAGATGGGTCATGGGTAAATTCCGGATTTGCTTCAACTGGCTACATGAATTTGGGTGTTTTTGGAGTACTACTATACAGTATCATTTTGAGGATGATCTTTAGTTTAATTCTTGGTGCAGACTCAAATAACAAAACAATAATTACTGTACTTTGTCTTTCAACAATAACAATTTTTACATCTGCTGATTTACTAACAACCATTCTTACAAATGGTCTAATTCTTTTAATTATTTACGCCATTATTCATGAAACAAAAAATAGGAATAATTACGACGCGGCATAATAGGTATGACATACGTATTTTTGAAAAACAGGTAAAAGAACTATCTAAACACTTTGATGTTCTATTCTTTGTTAGAGATGGAATAGGTAATAATTCTATTGACAACATTAAAATTATCGATGTCAGCATAAAGGATAAAGTAAGATTTAAAGTATTTCGTGAGTATTTTAAAATTATCAAGATTATCATTAGAGAAAAATTAAACTCCATACATTTTCACGATCCGGACTTTTTACTTCTTCTGCCCTTTTTAAAGTTTAAAAAACAAATCAAAGTATATTATGATATCCATGAAGATTTACCGCGGCAAATCCTAACAAAACCGTATATTAAATTCCCAAAGATAACGTCGTCAATTGCAGAGATTTTAGAAATACTTATTGTTAAATTTTTCGTAGATAAAACATATTGTGCTACTCCTAAAATTCAAAAAAGATTCGAATTTAAGCAAAGTGTTATCATAGCAAACTATCCAATTATTGATTATGTAACGAGCTTTAGAAATACTGAAAGAAACCGATTGAAAAAAAATAAGCTTATTTATTTTGGATCAATAAGTAAAACCAGAGGATTAGATTTGATTCTGACCATCGCCGGGGCCGACTACATTGACAAAATAATTTTAATTGGAAAGTTCGAAACTGCAAGCGATCATGAAAGAGCTACAAATCATAAAAATTGGGATAAAATAGATTATTACCAACCAACTACACAAGAAAAAGTCTTTGAACTCTCAAAGCAGGCGATAGCCGGAATATGCCTCTTATACCCAACAAGGAACTATATCGACTCTTTACCTGTAAAACTATTTGAATATATGGCCTTAGGGTTACCTGTAGTATATTCTAATTTTACTTATTGGAAATCCCTCTTCCCAAATGAAGATATAGGCTTGGCGTGTGATCCTTTAAAAAAGGATATCTTAATTACAGAAATAGGCACGTGGATTGCTAATCGCGAAAAATTAAATATAATCGGGCAAAAAAATATCTCTTTAGTAAAACAAAATTATTCATGGGAGAGTGAAGCTCAAAAATTATTAGAAAGTTATGGTGAACTTTACAAACGTTAAAAATGTCTTGGTCCTAGCACCGCATACAGATGATGGTGAATTAGGAGCTGGAGGTTTTATTAACAAACTTTGTGAAACAGGGAAAAACGTATATTATTTAGCATTTTCTACCGCAGAAGAATCAGTTCCAAAAGGCTTTCCCAAGGATATTTTGAAATATGAATTAGCAAAAGCAACGAATATTTTAGGTATTCCTAAGGAAAACTTAATTGTAAAAAACTATCAGGTTCGAAAGCTAAATTATAATAGACAGGAAATTTTAGAAGATCTGATAACACTCAGGAATAATATGAAATTTGACTTGATTCTAATTCCAAGTATCAGGGATATTCATCAGGATCATATGACGATCGCAAATGAAGGTATTAGGGCCTTCAAAAACACCAACATACTGAGCTATGAGTTAGTATGGAATAATTTTTCATTTGATTGTAATTGCTTCATTGAGTTATCAAAATCCAATCTTGACAAAAAAATCGAAAGCCTAAAATGCTATAAATCACAAGGATTTAGGAATTATTTAAGCCCAGAATTCATAAAGTCATTGGCCATTACTCGCGGAGTTCAAAGTGGTTATCAATTTGCTGAGGTATTTGAAATTGTAAGAATCTATGGGTGATAATATGTTTAAAGAGATAAAACTGAATACAATTGGGTTCCACTCCAACTTGGTGATTTCGCGCGTTTGCTCGGTAGAAAAACCATTTGAAAACAGTGTGATGTTTGTGAAACGCAAAAAAAGTATAGATTATCAAAACCTGAAATTTGTTAAAAACTGTTTGGTGTTCCTAGAAAAAGATTTTTCAGAAGTTTCAAAACTACTAGATAAGTCCAAGAACCATATAGTTGAGTGTGATAATCCAAGATTAGAATACGCCAAGTTTTTAAATAATTTTGTAGCACAAACAGAAGATGAGTTAGAAAAATTTGGCGAATATAGTAAAGCTAATTCCGCATTTATCCATGAGGAAACCAAAATTGAAAGTGGAGTGACCATACACTCCAACTCGAAAATTGGTAAAGGCACTAGAATATGCAGTGGAGCAGTAATATTATCCAATGTTACAATTGGTGAAAATTGCTTTATAGGACATAATTCGGTAATAGGTGGAGATGGATTTGGATTAGAAAGAGACAATGATAAACATTATAGAATTCCACATTTTGGAGGTGTTAAAATTGGCAATAATGTGAACATAGGCGCTAATTGTACAGTCCGTTCCGGGAACATGAATCCTACAATAATTGAAGATAACGTTAGTATTGACGACTTATCAGTAATAGCTCACAACTGTATAATCGGTAAATCCTCTATTATTTGTGGATGTAGTAGCTTAGGAGGGAGTGTTAAATTGGAAGAGAATGTTTGGATTGGTTCCGGTAGTACTATTTTACAAAATTTAATTATTGCTGAAGGAGCTACAATAGGTTTAGGTTCAGTAGTAAGAAAATCTATAAAAAACGGGGTCAAGGTAATCGGCAACCCAGCTTTACCTATTGAAGAATTTGGAAAACGAGAGGCCTTCCTGAAATTAAAGAAAAATGGAAATTAAACATATTTGCTCGGCATTCCCTAAAAAGAAATTAACGAATGAAGATCTTGGTAAGATCTTTTCAAGTTATAATTATCAGGAATTTGAAGAAAAAATTGGCATTTCATGTAGGTATATATCTGATGTGAATGAAACTTCAATATCCTTAGGTATTGAGGCCGCCAAGAAACTAATATCTAATTATCGAATTAATCCTAATGAAATCGACTATTTGATATTCTGTTCACAAACTCATGACTATAAATTACCACAATCTTCTACAATTATTCAGGATAGACTTCAGTTAAGAAAAGAATGCGGTACATTAGATATTAACCACGGTTGTAGCGGTTATATATATGGGTTAGAAATAGCGAAGAGCTTAATGCATACCAATAATAATTATAAAAAGCTACTTCTCATCACAGCAGATACTTACACAAAGTTTATTAATGAAAAAGACCGAGCATTACGCAATATTTTTGGAGATGGCGCCACAGCAACTTTAATTACCAATGAGGATAAATTTAATGGTATAAAGAATTTTTCAATGGGTACGGATGGATCAGGGGCCGAAGATTTGATCATTAGAAATGGAGGAAGTAAAACTATGAGTGAAACAAATCCTGAAATCAAAAATTATGGGACAGAAAACTACTACACTGATAACGATATCTACATGAACGGACCCAAGATATTTAATTTCACAATCAAAAATATTCCTGGATTAGTGGATAAATGCTTAGAAGAAAATAATCTAGATAAAAACGATATAGACTACTTCATTTTCCATCAAGCAAATAAATTCATGCTCGAAACATTAAGAAAACTTTGCAAAATTCCGAAAGAAAAATTTAGATTGGAGATGAAAAATACTGGAAATACAGTTTCATCCACTATTCCTATCGTTCTTGAATCTCTATTAGGTGAGGAAAAACCTAAATTTAAAGCTATGTTAGTAGGTTTTGGCGTAGGTTTATCCTTCGGCGCAACCATTATAGAAATTAATAAATAAAAAACAATGATGACTTTAGAAGATTTTGTAACCAACTTTGTTGAATTTGCTGAATTAGAAGGCGAGTTCAAATCAACTACAATACTAAAAGAAAGTGAAGAGTGGGATTCAATGACAGCCATGATGATGATAGGATTTTGCTCAGAGCATTTCGGTAGAACCTTAACAGGTAACGAACTAGAAGAATTAATTACTTTAGGAGATATCTACGAAAGAATAACCCAATAAATTGAAAAATTTTTTACAAATAAAAAACCTAAATATTGAGCAAATTGCTTGTGCTGTACCAAAGGAAGTTTGCTCCAATGATCAATTTGAGAAATATCGATCAAACAGAGAAATAAAAATCTTTGAGAAAACAGTAGGTATTAAAGAACGAAGGTGGACTCGAGGAGCTAAGACAACTAACACCGATCTGGCGCTAGCATCTATTTCACAGTTAGCTAACCATCTTGTTGACAAAAAGGTAAAGGCAGTTTTATATATTTCTCAAACTCCAAATCAACGAATACCATTTGTATCGAATATTATTCAAAGTGAATATAAATTAGGCAATAACACTTTATGTTATGATTTAAACCTAGGATGTGCAGGATACGTTCAAGGATTATATCTAGCAGCCTCATTACTCCAAAATTTTAATGAAGACGAAAAGGTTTTAATGGTGTGCTCAGAGACCCTCTCTAGAATATTAGATTTATCCGATAATGCTACTAACATGATTTTTGGAGATGGTGCAGCTACAACCCTAATTGGAAGAAACAAAGAAATAAACTCCTATTTTAATATATATTCTGACGGAGATTACTCGACCGCTATTGAAACTAAGAAGAATCATGAACATCAGGACATTCTGCATATGAATGGACCTGAAGTTTTTGATTTTACAATAAGAGAAGTTTCTGCTTCAATAGAAAGTTTACTAAAATCTTCAAAAATAGATAAAACTGAAATTGATTATTTCGTTATGCATCAAGCAAATAGTTTTATCCTAAATCAGATCGCAACACAGTTAGGACTAGCTAATAGGGCAAAAATCATAAACCATATTTCCCGAACAGGGAACACTAGTAGTGTGTCTATTCCACTAGCACTATCATCAGAATTTGAAAATACAATTATTAGTGGCCAATTTCTTTTCTCAGGATTTGGTTCAGGCTTGAATTGGGGAAACTGTGTAGTGCAACTTGACAACACAATTATTCATCATGTAAAAGAAATTTGAAATGAACTCTTTACTTGAACCTTCGGCTTATTACTCCGATGAAATATTTAATATAGAAATTGAAAAAATATACAATAGCTCTTGGATCTATCTCGGGCATGAATGCGAGTTTTTAAATAATAATGATTTCAAAAGAGTTTCTTTTAAAGGAAATGAGTTAGTTGTCCAGAATTTCAGAGGTGATTTAAAATGCTTTTTAAACGTTTGTTCGCATCGTCACTCCAGGATTCAATTAGATAGGGAGGGTAATCGTCCCTTTTTTTGTCCTTATCACGGTTGGGGATACAATAAGGACGGAATTCCTTCTGGAATTCCAAAAAAACCATTATTCAATTATTCAAGGGAAGATTTAGATTGTCTTAAGTTAAAATCATATGAAATTGATCGATGTGGACGATTCTTATTTGCAAGAATGGATAAGTGTAAAATTGATCTTCCCAGTTACCTTGGAGAGTATTTCGAAAAATTAGATGAGATTTCGAATGCTATATACGAGAAAATTGATGTAAATCGATTTGAATCTACTACCAATTGGAAGATCATTGTAGAAAATACCTTGGAATCTTATCATGTAAACCTTATACATGAAGAAACATTCTTGAAATTAGGTACCTCTGGTATGACTTTTCAGTTTTCGGAAAAACATAGTTCTTGGATCACTTCACTGAAAGAATCATACAACGCTAAGTCTAACCAAAGAATTTACAAACACTTTAGTAATGATATAGATTATTTTATTGATGGCTATGAGCATATTCATATCTTTCCAAATATCATGATCTCTTCTACTTTTGGTAAATCTTTTAATATCTCTCGAGTTGATCCAATAAATTCAAGACATAGTAATTTTCAAAGTGAAGTTTTTTTATCTAAATATCATGCCAATCCAATAATCGAAGCATTTAAAGAACAGCTCATTAATTTCAACAGGAAAGTTTTTGAAGAAGATAAAGCTATATGCGAAGAGGTTCAAATTGGGAGTGAATTGTCAATATATTCTGGACAACTAAGTCAAGAAGAAGAAAGAGTACTTTTCTTTCAAAAAGCGATAAAAAACTATGTCTAAACGCATTTTAATAACAGGAAATTCCTCAGGAGTAGGAAACTTTTTAACATCATTTTTTCTGAAAGAAGGGTTTACTGTTTATGGAATTAGTAGAAGATATCCAAATTTTAAAGGATCATATATCCATATACAACTAGATTTGAACACCGAAATAGAACGGTTAGAAAAAAGTTTAGTTCATGCACTGAATGGTGAAAAATTAGATTACATGATTCATTGTGCTGGTATTGAAGAAACAATACCTCTAAAGATGCAAACATTAAAAGTTATAAACCGAATTATTCAAATTAATTTACTTTCATCTATTGAATTAGTGCGTGTTTTTGCTTCAAAAAAAGTATCTGAAACTGGAGGCAGTATTTTGTTATTTTCTTCAGTAATGGGGATTCTTGGCCAAAAAGGAAAAGTTGGATATTGTTCTAGTAAGGCAGGTATATTAGGCTTAGTAAAAGCGAGCTCTCTAGAATTAGCTCAAAGAAAGATTAAAATTAACGCTATCCTCCCTGGAGTAATTGAAACCGAAATGACTAAAAAACTATTTGATTCATTAAGCGATGTAGAATCTAAAAGAATAACTGACATGCATCCATTAGGAATAGGTAAATTATCAGATATTCTTTCGATTGTTAGAAGCTTAACCCTTGAGAATAGTTGGATTACCGGTCAAAACATTATAGTTGATGGAGGTTACTCAGCGCAGTAAAATTTGGCTCGTTAAAAGTCATGAACCATTGCCATTTAATCAAGAGGGAGACAGAATGTTTCGAATGGGAATTTTCTACACCTTACTTGAAAGAATTGACCAATACGATATAACATGGTGGAGCAGTTCTTTTAGCCATTACAGGAAGAAACAAGTCTGTATAAATTCATACAATACATCCGAGTTTGCTAAAGTTCAGATAATCAATTCTCCCGGGTATTCGAAAAATAAATCAATAAAAAGATTTATTGATCATACTATAATTGGATTAAAATTTTTCGTAAAAGGGCTTAAGGCTCCAAAGCCAAATTTGATTCTTTGCGCTTTTCCCATTTTTAGTACTGCATTGGCAACAATACTACTATCAAAATTAAGAGGGATTCCATACATTATAGATTACAGAGATAAATGGCCTGAAGTTTATTGGGAAAACCACCTCAAGGGAGCAAAAAAAAGACTAGTTAAGATAATAGTATACCCTTTAGAGTTTTTAAGAAACCAGATACTTCAGAATTCATGGAAAATAAGTACCATATCAAGTGAATTTCTAAATATCACTTCTGCAATTACTGGTGAAAGGGTTCAGGATCGAGCAATTTCATTTTCTTACATTAAAAATGAAAAAAAAGAAAAGGATTTAACGGTAAATCCTACACTAAAAGATTTTATTGAATTGAATAAATCAAAGAAAATTGTATGCTTTATTGGTACAATCGGATATCTTGGAGATGTAGAGACTATATATAAATCCGCAACTATCCTTAGAGAGTCTAAGGACTTCTGTTTTATATTTTGTGGCACAGGAGATATGCTAAACCACTGGAGTTATAAATATCAAGAAGAAAATATTTTAAATACTGGATTTGTTGGTAATGACGAACTTGCTTATGTACTTAGAAACTCTTCTATTGGTGTACTACCCTATTTAGATAACGAAACATGGAACTCGACAATACCAAATAAACTTGTAGAGTACTTAAGCGAAGGTTTATTCTTACTGTGTTCATCAGGACCAACGTCATTGATGGCTCAAATTATAACCAATAACAAAATAGGTAAATTATACAAGGTTTTCGATGAGGTAGATCTTGTAAATAAGCTCAAAAGTATCAAAGCCGAAGACCTAGTTTTGAAAAATGAGAGGAAAAAAATTTATGAAGAGAATTTTGGTATTGTGAAACTCCAGGAAGAATTAAAAAGTTTACTACAATAAAATGAATATTCAAACTAGAATAAATTTTGAATTAGATATAAATAAAATAACTAATCAAAGTATACAGAGCATTCTGATAATTGGTGGTGCCGGGACAATAGGTTCGAATTATGTTAAGCAAATATTGAAATTCAAACCTTCCAAAATAGTCGTTGTTGATAGTAACGAAAATGGTCTAACAGAACTTACAAGAGATCTTCGTAGCTCAAATCTATTGGACTATAAGCCCGAATACATCACCTACCCTGTAAATCTTCTTAGTGAAACTTTTAATAAGATTTTCTGGTCTGAAGATTTTGATTTAATCTCAAATTTCTCCGCACATAAACATGTAAGGTCAGAAAAAGACAAGATTTCTGTTGAAGCCTTAATTAAGAATAATGTATATGGGGCAATTAAACTACTAGAGCTATGTTCTGAGCGTCCTCCGAAATATTTCTTTAGTGTGTCCACAGATAAAGCAGCAAACCCAGTAAATATAATGGGAGCCTCAAAGTCCCTTATGGAAAAACTCATATTATCTAAACAAAACGAGTTTAGAGTCTCTACCGCCCGGTTTGCAAATGTTGCCTTTTCAAATGGTAGCCTTCTAGATGGTTTTTTGTATCGACTAAATAAGAAACAGCCGCTGTCCTGTCCTTCAGATATCAAGCGTTTTTTTGTTACGCCTGAACAGTCAGGTCAAATATGTTTACTAGCCACTTTTCTTGGACAATCAGGCAATATCTTTTTTCCAAAGCTTGACTTCCATAAAGATCAAATTTACTTTAAGGACATAGCTCTAGGTTTTCTCAAAGAAAATGATTTTGAACCAGTAGAAGTAAAGTCCGAGGAAGAAGCAAAAGCTTTCGATATAGAAGGGAATCCGGATAAGTATCCAATCTATTTTTTCAAAACAGATACTTCAGGAGAGAAGACTTACGAGGAGTTCTATACTGAGGATGAAGAATACGATATAAACACTTATGATTCCTTAGGATATATTAAAACCATAGAACAACCCATTTCTTTCAATGAAGTTATAAACGATTTTGATAAAGTATTCGAAAACCCTAACTCAACTAAGGCTGATATAGTTTCAGTCATTAAAAAATATGTGCCTGATTTTGAACATATTGAAACAGGAAAGCACTTAGATCAAAAAATGTAGTATGTATTCATTGCTTAAAAGACTACTAGATATCATAGTTAGTTTCATAACTCTAATAATCCTTTTACCACTATTTATTCCTATAGTTATCGCATTGAGATTAACAGCCGAAGGTGAAGTTTTCTATTTTCAAGAAAGAATTGGACTGAATAATTCAAGATTCCAAATTTGGAAGTTCGCCACTATGCTTAAAAACTCTATGAATATGGGTACAGGAAGCATTACACTTCAAAATGATTTTAGAGTAACACCTATTGGTAAATTCCTTCGCAAAACAAAAATCAACGAGCTACCTCAAATTATAAATATCCTTAAAGGGGATATAAGCTTAGTTGGTCCCCGTCCATTGGTTACGAAAACATTTTCAGCCTACAGTGCAGAGGTACAAGATCAGATTTATAAGGTAAAACCAGGTCTAACTGGGATTGGCTCCATCATATTTAGAGATGAAGAATCAATTATTTCGGCTGTAAAGGATGAAGACCCACATGAGTTCTATAAAAGAGTTATAGCACCCTACAAAGGAGAACTCGAGATGTGGTATCAGGATCACAGATCCTTTGTTTTAGATCTTCAGCTCATTTTCTTAACTGCCTGGGTTATCTTATTTCCTAAAAGTAGGCTTTACGAAAAGTGGTTTAAAGACCTTCCAAAAAGAGAATTTTAGCTGATTTTCAAAAGTTTCGACTACAAGTTAGTTATTTTTCGCGTTAAAAAAACAAAAACCCCAGTAAATACGGGGGTTTATAGAAGAAAAATTTCAGTTTCGA
>Ga0181601_10001616_pt1 | contig 19346 bp, 30 predicted proteins | sample 041ome_8_FD_133020 | JGI IMG/M metagenome (GOLD analysis project Ga0181601, IMG submission 133020) | Coastal salt marsh microbial communities from the Groves Creek Marsh, Skidaway Island, Georgia - 041407BS metaG (megahit assembly) | ecosystem: Environmental > Aquatic > Marine > Intertidal zone...
CAACAAACAGCAGATCATCTAGAAAATATTAGTGAAGATAAGGTAACAGAGATTAAAACAGCTATACCTAAGTTTAATTTTAGCAATTGTGATTTACATAATCCTAAAAACTGGGGAATTTATAATGGCAAAACAGATCTACTAGATTATGGAATTGACGAAGAAATAAGTAAAATGTATTAAAGGTGTTTAGAATTAGAAGATTTTTAAGAAGGTTAAAAAGAACTATTGAGTTCTTACCTATTATCTGGAAAGGAGCAGACTGGGACTATCGTTTTGCGGTAGACCTTTTTATGTACCAACTGGACAGAACTGCTGATTACATAGAGTCTAACAATCGACATGAAGATGCAAAGAACGACGTTAGTAGAATCAGAACATCAACGAGACTACTAAAAAAGGTTTATGATGAGGACTATTATTTTGACTATATGGATATTATTGAAGCAAAATATGGTCCTTCTAAATTTGAATTTGTAGAGCTTAAAAAAGTAGATAAAAACGGAAGTCCATTTTATAAGATGGTTGAAGTGTTTGAAAAGGATTACACAGATTCTGAACTATTAGAAATCGCAGAAGAACGACAAAAATTAATTAGGGTTGCGAAAGCTAATCAAAATCGAGCTCATTCTCTTGTTTGGAAATGGATAGAACATAATATTAGAAGATGGTGGGACTAAACAAAAAATTAAATAACAATATCAACTAAAAACAAAAAGAAAATGAAAAAATTAATTGCAATGTGTCTTATTTCTATAAATATGTACGCACATGGAGGACCACCAAATGGAAATGCATGTAACACTCCTAATCCACCGCCTTGGTGCGATACTCCAGCAGCGCCAATAGACAATTGGCAGTTAATGTCGTTATTATTCATAACAGCTGCAATTTTTGGGTACCGACGTTATAAAAAAAGTCCAATCGTAGACTAAAATCTAATTATAGGTACAAATGGAGAGAATACAAAGACTGCAAAATAATATAGGAGAATGGTCAGATAACACATTTGGCAATACTACAGACAGGACTCTTGGAATCTTAAATCATCTAAAAGAGGAGATTGAAGAAGTGATCGAAGCAAAAAATAATTACGAGGAAGATCCAAATGGAATAACACAATCAAGAATGGCAAGTGAATTTGCAGATTGTTTGATTCTAATCCTAGATGCGGCACGCAAAAGCGATCTTAATACGGATCTACTAATGCAAGCTGCAGAACATAAAATGCAAATCAATCGTAGTAGAGAATGGAAACCGGCTAATGAACAAGGTTATCATAAACATAAATGAAACAGTTTATTTTTTAGCTATATAAATTATATGAAAAGAAAGGCGATTAGAGCAGAACTTAGAAAGGAAAGTCAAAACTTTCCAGGTTATTTTAAGTATGAGCTTGATATTCAAGAAGAGGATGGAACTATAACTGAAGGAGTTCCAGCCTACGGTAAAGATTTGCAGGATGCACTTCAGAGAACCGTAAAACACGACAAAATTGAAAAGGCAGAAAAAGTCTTTGAAAATTTACCGCATTGGGTGCTAATTATTGTATTTACCATCTATATGACGGCAATTGGAATGACTTCAATTAGATTGGGTCAATCATGGCCTCTTCTAGCAGGTCTAGGGTGTCTACTTACAATAATGTTCGGTATTCAATACTTAACCACAGAAAAAGAGATTAATGACTAAAGCTGCAATTATCCAAAGACTTCTAGAAGAGAAGCAAATTACTGTCGAAGAGGCAATGGTGTTAATTGCTAAAGAATCTAATCCGCGATATAATCCGTATTCTCCACCCAATAAAATTGGAGATATGGATTATACAGGAGATCCATATATGACATGGTATCCAACATCAACTGATACATATCGCGAAGACTAATGAAAAAAATAGCAGTTATAGGTGCAGGTTTTAGCGGAGCTGTTATTGCAAGAGAATTAGCTGAAAACGGATTTTTAGTAGAAGTATATGAATCTAGAAATCATGTTGCCGGTAACTGTCACACTGAAAGACATGATACTGGAGTAATGGTTCATAAATATGGACCTCATATATTTCATACCGATAACGAAGAAGTTTGGAATTATGTAAATAAATGGGATACTTTTATGCCATTTATAAATCGAGTGAAAACCCATCAAAACGGGACGGTATACTCAATGCCTATTAATCTACATACAATTAATCAATTCTTTGATTTAGATCTTTGTCCAAAGGGTGCTAAATTACATATTGATATGATTGGTGAAGATATACCAGATCCTCAAAACTTTGAGGAGCAGGCTCTTAGTATGATTGGAAGAGATTTGTATGAGGCTTTTTTTAAAGGATACACTAAGAAACAATGGGGTCGAGATCCTAAAGAACTTCCAGCATCTATCCTAAAAAGGCTTCCTGTCAGGTTTAATTATGATGACAACTATTATAATCATAAATACCAAGGAATTCCAAAAAACGGATATACACATATCGTAGAGCAAATCCTAGATCATTCGAATATTAAAGTGTTTTTAAGTACGGAATTTGATCCTTTAGAAAGGCATGATTTTGAACATACCTTTTGGTCTGGTCCAATAGATGTCTTTTTTAAAGAAGAATATGGAAAATTAGCATATAGAACTTTAGATTTTCAAGAATTTGTAGATAATGGAGATCACCAAGGAAATGCAGTGATAAATTACCCAAGTGAAGAGATACCATACACTAGAATAACAGAACATAAACACTTTTCACCATGGGAAAGCCATGAAAATACAGTATGTTATCGAGAATATAGCAGAGAATGCGAAGATGGAGATATTCCATATTATCCAGTAAGATTAGTTGATGACAAAGAAACATTAGATAAGTATTTAGAATTAGCAGAGAAGGAAGAAAATGTAACATTTGTCGGCAGGCTAGGAACATATAAGTATATGGATATGGATGTAACAATAAAAGAGGCATTAGAGCAATCTTTAGCGTTTCTGAGTGAAACTAAATAAAAAACAAATATATAATAAACTAAATAGATTAAATCATGAGTAACGAAACAATTTATAATCAAATGATTCTTCTTCTAGAAGAAATCCAACCAGATGTAGAAAAATTCTACGAAAAAGGTAACAAGGCAGCAGGTACGAGAGTACGTAAAGCCATGCAAGAATTGAAATCTTTGGCGCAAGATCAGCGCACTGAAATTTCAGATCTTAACAAGCAATAATTTAATATGGGGCTTCGGCCCCTATATTATTATGAACATCCTACTTTGGATTAAAGATAAAGATTTAGAAGCATTTAAAAAAATGCTAAATAATCATTTAGATTCAGAACCTATTATGGTTTTTAGGACTGAACAAAAAGATTGTATGTTAACACAGGTTTCTTATAATGCCTTTGTTGGCCTACTAGATAATGATAAAATTAAAATACAATGAGCGAAATAAATGAAGGCAGAGTTCTTATTGACTTTTATGCGAACTGGTGCGGTCCTTGTAAAATGATGAAACCACATCTAACAAAATTTGAAGAAGTTCAAGAGCAGGTTAAGGTTATTAAAGTTAATGTAGAAGATGACTATGAGATGGCATCTAAATTTAATATTAGAAACATACCAACCCTAGTATACATGGTTGATGGAGAAGTAGTAGGTAGAGATTCTGGAGCTAAAAATCTAGAACAACTAAAAGAATTTACAAATGTTGGATAAAATACTTAAACCATTTACATATTGGATCGAACTTTATAGAGATATAAAGATGTTTAATGTTTTTCGAAATACGGCATATGAACATAAAAAAATGCTTTCAGACAAGCATGATCTTCGTGTAGATTGGTTAGGTAGGATATACGGCGTAATTAACATACCAGAAGAGGTTGAAGGCGCAGCCGAACAAATACAACAGGCATATGTACTTCAACAAATAACTAAATATGGAAGCCTTATGTCGGTAATAGGTTTAGCTGACATAGTATTTCCTGAAATATCAAAAATAGAAGGAAGTCCTGCATATTTAGTAGTCCTTTGGCCAGTATACGATGCTCTTAATATCTGGTATATTTTAGGTAACCTAATCAGAACATCTCTAGTACTAACTTTTTTTATTGTCTTAATCAGGATAATTATTAGTAATTTTAACTATTTAAGTGAATATGTAACATTAACAGTAGATTCACTTAAAAGTATTATGTAATAATGGAAAAAATAGAAAGAGTTTATGATGAATCAGGTAATAGATTTTACCAGGTCACTAGAGACGGAGAGGTAATAGCAAAACTACCTTCCGTTACTACTATTTTAGGAGGAACATCAGATAGATCTGGTTTAGATGCTTGGAGAAAAAGAGTAGGTGAAGAAGAGGCAGATCGCATTGGTAAACTTTCAGCAAATCGAGGAACTATTATGCACCGTTTAGTCGAGTTATATAAGAATAACACTAAGGGTGAGCCTGTCGAAAGACTTGAGATGTTAAAAGAAATTGCATCTCAAGATGATGAAGTAAACCAGTTTAAAGAGGAAGACCAATACGAGCACTGGCTCGATGAAGGTTGGAAAATGTTTATGAAGTTTTTTCACAACCATACGGACTACTTCGATCAAATTGAAGAAGTGTTAGCGGCTGAAGAATTTTTATGGACAACAAAAAAAGGAGGATGGGCTGGTACAGTAGATAATGTATCCAAACTTGTAGAAAATAAGATTAAAATTATTGACTATAAGAATAGTAGAAAGCCAAAAAGAGAAGAATGGATCCAAGATTATTATTTACAGGCATCTGCATATTGGATGGCATACTGGGATCAACATGGCGTAATGGCAGATGGTGCAGAGATATGGATAGCTAATGAAGTAGATGATATTCCTCAAAAATTTACATTAAATCTAGAAGATCTAAAATTTTATCTAAAAGAATTTATCAAGAGAAGAGATAAATTTAAAGAATTGCACAATATTTAATCACAGAGATATATAATAGTGAAAATACATTTAAATACTATGAATAAATTAAACACATTTTTAGCAGATCACGGGTCTAAAATTATAATTGGACTATTAGTTCTAACTTATTTTAAGTCTTGTTCTATTAACTCAGACGTTGATAAAATCAAAAAAGATTTAAGAAAAACAGAAGCTGAAATCGATACATTAAATGCAACATTCGAATCAACTGTAATAACAGAACTAGAAATGAAGCAATTAATAAAAAATACGCCAGCATGGAATACTTTAAGGCTTGAAGAAATGAGCGACAAAGAAAGGATTTCAATTAATGCACTCAAGGCTAGAGAAGAGGGTTATGAATAAAGAAACAAAATCTAGAGGCTTTGGCGATGATTTTGAAAAAGTAGCAAAGGCCTTAAAATTAGATAAGGCAGCAAATAAAGTTGCTAAAGTTATGGGAAAGGAAGACTGCGGATGTTCAAAAAGAAGAGACGCACTTAATAAAGCTTTTCCTTATAAAAATAATCAACAAGAAGATGAACCAAAATAAATGGCTGAGTAGATTTATTATTGGAACTTTTATTTCATTATATACATTAGTTTCTGTAATTTCTACTATTCACGTAATTGACTTCTTTGAACTATCAAATCCATATTGGTTGGCAGTAACGCTTGCAATTGGATTTGAATTTGGTGCCGCTGCATCTTTAGCGTCTCTTGTCATCTTAGATAAGATGAATAAGACACTAGTTTGGGCGCTATTTATTACTATCACATTGATGCAGATGCAGGGAAATATGTATTACGCATTTACAAATCTAGAAGACTTTCAAAGTTGGTCAGAATTATTTGACTTAATTGAAGAAGAACCAATTTTTCAAAAGAGAATTCTTGCGGCAGTCTCGGGTGCAATTTTACCACTCGTAGCATTAGGATTTATTAAATCATTAGTAGATTATATTAAACCTGAAAGTGAAGATGAATTCACTCCTGAAGATAGTAGCTTTTCAGACATAGATGAAGATTCAGAAAAAAACATCTTTATTAATTTAGATGATGATATTAATGATGATTTCTCTGATCTAGAAAATATATCGAATGAATTTGATGACCAAGAAGAATGGGACGAAGATCATGCTCATGATATGGTTCTTAACGATATGGTTAGTGATTGGACCGACGAAGAAATATCTGAAATGCTTGAAGATAAAGTAGATCCTAATCCAACATCAGTTGGCGCAGTTGTTGAAGGTATTAAATCTAAAGAAGATCTTTTTGAAGAAGCAAAAAGAAAATTAGCACAGGCTAAAAAGGAGACATACCTAAAAAATAAAAGAAATGACGCGAACTCTACCAATTAATCTTGGAGGATTATACCTTTCTAAAAAAATAGAAACTGATAGTTTCACTAAATTGCTGGCGGATAATAATCCGTCAGTTATTTTTAGAATGTATTACATCGCAAATGGTGTTAAAGAAAGACAAGTTTTTTTAGAGTTAAATAATACTGAGGAATATTCATTAATAGCAGCGGTATATACAAAATCTAATTTAAAAGGAGATGCTAAAGATCAAATTTCAGCGGTCTCTATTAAAAATAGAATGATATACACACCACATTATAGGGTTAGGGTTATATTAACTCATAAAAAAACAGGAAATGAAGTTTTTGACTTTGAACACATCACATCAAGTGAGAGAGAAATATATAATTTAATACCAGTTATAAAAAATAAGATAGATAATTTATTATGGATCAAGTAAGATTAGTATTAAAAATGGGACAGAGGGGTCAAGATGTTAGAATCCTTCAAGAATTATTAAGGATAGAACCAGTTGACGGTATTTTTGGTAAACAAACTAGAGATTCTGTTATTAAGTTCCAAAAAACATTTGGGCTACAGCCTGATGGAATTGTTGGTCCAAGAACATGGAAGGCTTTAGAATTTAATCCTCAAGAGATATTCGCAGATACTGATTCTCTAACTTCAGCAACATGGATAGAAAGATACCATTTACCTGAAGGTGAATACATCAAGTCTGATACTAGTAAAAAATATATTTTTATACACCACACCGCTGGTAGAAATAATCCATTCAAGGTGATAGATCACTGGGCAAATGATAGCAGAGGTAGGATAGGAACTCATTATGTAATAGGGGGATTATCATCGATGGTTGATGCTAATAATCTATCTAAAGAAGAAAGTAAATATGATGGCAGAGTGGTTCAAGCAATTGACGATTCATATTGGGGGTATCATTTAGGACCTACTGGATCTTCTTTTATGACAAAACACTCTCTTTCTATTGAAATATGTTCAGCAGGCTATCTCACCAAAAAAGGAAATAAGTTTTATACTTGGTATAATGAAGAAGTACACCCTTCTCAAGTGGTTACCCTTGAAAAAGAATTTAGAGGAAAATTATACTATCATAAATACAGTGATAAACAATTAGAATCACTCGAGGCACTACTATACCATTTATCAGATAAACATGATATAAATTTACAAGATGGTATGGCAAAAATGGATGAAACTCAAAGATACGAGTTTAATGACAAAGCATGGAAAGGAGCAATCACCGGACTTTTATCACATACAAACGTTAGAAAGGATAAAAGCGATGTATTCCCGCAGCCAGAGTTAAACCAATTAATTAACTCTTTGAAATAATTTAATTTGTGGACCTAGATTTTTGTCGCAAAAGAATATCGCATATTACTAAACTTTTTAATATCCTTGAATATAATTAAAAATTAGTATAATATGGAAACAGTTACAAAAAATCAATCAGAGGAGACTAAAGAACAATCAATTTCTCCATTTGAAGAAATTAAAGACATGAACTTGACAAAGGCGACAAATATATTGCTTTCTGCGGGAAATGCAGCACAGCGCGCCGGCGCACTTAGTGTTCGTGATTCAGTATTGGTTGCTTCTGCTGGAGAATTTTTAGCAAGTTACGTCAATGCTCAAATTAAAAAATAATATGAAAATTGAAGTATCGAATGGAGAAGTTATCGATAAGCTAACAATTCTTCAAATTAAGTTAGAAAAGATTAAAGATTCAAGTAAGCATAAAAACATAGAAAAAGAGTTTAATTTGCTAAAAGCATCTGTAAAATTTATCTATGAAGAAACTTCAGATCAAAATACACTAGCTAATCTTCAGACAGATCTTTTAAATATCAATAAAACCTTATGGAATATTGAGGATCAAATTAGAGAGCATGAAAGAATCGAACTATTTAATTCTGATTTTATTGAATTGGCTAGATCAGTATATCACATGAATGATGAACGTGCTGAAGTTAAAAAGTCTATAAATTTATTGACAAAATCTATTCTTGTAGAAGAGAAATCTTACGAAGAGTATAATTGATGAACTCTAAGTACAATATCAAATTAGTTCATCTTTTATTAGAAGATGATCCAGATCCTTTAAGACAAAAGAATTCTATTAAACAATTAGAAAGACTTGTTGATAGGGGAATTGATTATGTACAAGTGTGGAATAAAAGGTGGAAAGTGGCTCCCCCTAGAGAAAACTTCGCAAGGCCAGAAATGTTTGATGTAGTTCCTATTAATTCAGCACATTATGGCTGTTTTAGGGCATTTGCTGATGGAGCAATAGACAATTTTACAGAAGATATTGATGCAATTATTTTATGTGAGGGTGATGTAAAAATTTTACACGATGATACTATAATTGATCGAATAGATCGAGCATATGAGGCTACGCAAAAACTAGGTATAGATTATTTTTCATTAGGATCTAAATATACATTAGAAGGAAATGTATTACAAAGCGTAGCAAGTGAAACCCATGGAGATGTTCAAATTGTAAACAAAATCATAGGCATTCAAATGATTATGTTTCCTCAAAGAGCAAGAAAATATCTTTTAGATGTATTTAATAATTCTCCATGGGACGGCGCTGATATATTTTTAAACCAAAATTTTATGGGTAAAAAGAAAATAGGAATATTTAGCGAAAGCCCTACTGGACAATGGGATGGTATTAGTGCAATTGAAAATAGAAAAAGAGATTTTGGAGACACTAAAAAACTTCTATTTATTGCACCTCATCTTTCTACTGGAGGAATGCCTCAATTTCTATTAAAAAGAATAGAGGCTCTTATTGACCAAGAATATGAATTACATGTAGTAGAATTTTCAAATTACTCTAATGATTTTGTAGTTCAAAAAAACAAGCTAAAACAACTGCTTGGAAAAAATCTACATTTAGTTAGCACTGGAGTTTCACTAGAAGAACGAGAATCTCGTCTCCTTGGGTTAATAGATTCTATCAATCCAAGTATAATACATATTGAGGAGTGTCCTGAATCATTTGACAATGGTAATAAGATTAGCGATCAAACTCTTTCTATAATTTACAGAAAAGATCGACCATATCAGATAATAGAAACATGCCACAATATTTGGATGAACCATTCTATGAAAAAGGTTCAACCAAATTCATATATGTATGTTACGCCATATCACCCTCAAAATAATTTCAGTGAATCAGGCTGTAGTGGTTCGGTAGTTGAATATCCAATTGAAAACTTTAAACCAACACCAGAACAAAAACAAGAAGCAAAACTGAAACTAGGACTGGATGATAGAATTCATATATTAAATGTAGGCCTATGGACTCCTGGAAAAAATCAAGGTGAAGGTGTTGAAATTGCACGCATTACTGAACAGCGTTATCCTGGTAGGTTTCAATTTCATTTTGTAGGAAATCAGGCTGTAAATTTTAAAAGCTATTGGAGTCCTTTAATGCAAAACTTGCCAGCAAATGTTAAGGTTTGGGGAGAGAGAAGCGACACTCAATTATTTTATCAGGCAGCAGATGTCTTTATGTTTAATTCAACTTGGGAATGTGCTCCTCTTTCAGTTCGCGAAGCAATTGCACATGGCCTTCCTACGTTTACTCGTAATTTGCCTCAGTATTTAAACATGTTTACTCCTTATGTTATTCCATTCTCAGATAGTTCAGAAGAAAATGCCGATATTTTACTCAGAGAAATCATAGACTCAGGAAAAAACTTAGGAGATTTTATTCCGCCGACTAATGACTTTGATAGATTTAGAGCAGAAATGCTTCAACATTACTCAGAAACTCATACCGCACCAGAAGTAACAGTTGAGATTAAAGCCAGATTATCTTATAATAGAAATCTACGATTACATGTTGACCAATTACCATCTTCGACCCACACTGCGAGATTTATCGATACATCAACAAACAAAGTAATATACCAAACAAATATCGAAGAGGGCTTCTGGTACCAACCCAGCCAGCATTGGTTTACCCCTTGGCGAGTCGAAATACTCAGAGGTACCGATGTGGTGTGGTCAGAAACCATTGCCACCCGGGGTGGAGAAGTGGCGGTTCAATTTGATAGTTCGAGCCTTGGAGACACTCTAGTTTGGATGGGCCAGATAGAACGCTTTAAGGACCATTGGGGCTTTAGCAAGGTTTGGGTTAAAACGCATAAGAATTGGTTGTGGGACACTGAATACTACGCCAACCGCGGAATTCAGATTGTCAACAATTTGCCTCCAATTAATACTATAACCGTCGGAGTCTACTATAGCATGGAGGAACCATGGAACCGGTCAGAGCATCGGAATGATTGGCGAAAGATCTATTTGGGACAGATAGCAAGCGATAGGCTTGGAATCGATTGGCAGCCTTGTAGACCAAAACTGGCCCCCCAATTCCAAAAAGCTCCTCAGTTGCCCGATCGTAGAAAACCTATTGTCACCTTTGCAACCCAGTCGACAGCACAGGCTAAATATTGGAACCGGGAAGGGGGTTGGAGAGAACTTATTGATGGGATGGACGAATACCATTGGATCCATTGTAGTATGGAGGGTACCCCACTTGACGTAGAACAGGCCCCCGAAAGCCTAGAAGAAGTGGCACAACTAATTCATGCAAGTAAATTTTTCGTTGGCATTAGTAGTGGACTAAGTTGGTTTGCATGGGCACTTAGAATACCGACCTTTGTGATTAGTGGAGTAACACCAGAAGTCTGCGAGGAGGGAGATGGTATATGGACTATACAGAATAAAAGGGTCTGTAATAGCTGTTGGGCATGGGATGTATTTGATAAGGCTGACTGGAAATGGTGTCCAGCATGGAAGGATACTCCACGTCAATTTGAGTGCAGTCGAGAGATTACACCACAACTAGTAATAGATAAAATAAATTTAGAAGTTTGATGTTTCTATTCATACATATTAATAAGTGCGGAGGAACCTCAATGAGAAGTGCTCTTGAAAGCATAGATTCGGTTGAAGTTGCGCAAAACAACGGGCTGGTAGAGATGCCCTCCTATAAATGGGATAATTATAACACATTTACAATAGTTAGAAATCCAATTGACCGGATTCAAAGTCTACAGGCAATGTTAGAAAAAATACACGGATATAGTATTTCAATTAATTCTATTCTAGATTTAGTAGAAGATGAAAGTATAGATTATAGGAGCATGTTGATGTCAACTCCAACCCCTGAGTATATTAAAAGGCATGCTCTTCCAATGACACACAAGCACTATAATGTTTATCGTGATAATAAGATTAACGTTAACCGATGGTGGAAGCTTGAAGAATTGGACCAAATTAAACCAGAAATTGAAGAATGGATTGGTTCAACAATAGAAATACCGGTCCTCAATAAAACAACAAAGAATAAGGCAAAGTTAAAAAAACAGGAGATAGAAAGAATTAGAAGCGTATATTCTAAAGACTTTGAAGTATTCTATAAATAGATGAATTAATGAAAACATATCGTAACAATAATTAAAATTATGCGAGTAGTTGTAACAGGCGGAGCCGGATTTATTGGCAGTCATTTAGTAAAAAGGCTTGTTGAGGATGGAAATCATGTAACTGTGATTGATAATCTATCAACTGGTAGCCTAGATAATTTAGAAGGAGTAGATTGTGATATTATCAAGTGTAATATAACCGATCAGCATTTACCTATTATTAATCATGGTGTATTGTTCCATTTAGCGGCTCCAGTTTCAGTAGTAGAAAGTTTAGAAAATCCAGAAAAATATTACACGGAAATTATTGATGGAACCGAAAATGTTTCTAGATGGTCAAGAGAATGCGGAGCACATACGATTATTTTAGCATCTACTGCTGCCGTTTATGGCGATTCAGAAGATCTTCCATTTGGTGAGGATAGGGAGCCTAGACCAATGAGCCCATATGCAAAGGCAAAGTGGCTTGCTGAGGTAGCACTTCAACAAATCACTAAAAATAGAAAAATTAGAACATCAGTGTTTAGATTTTTTAATGTATTTGGAGAGGGCCAGAGAGATACTGGAGGATATGTTAGCGTTATTCCTATTTTTAGAAAACTATGGGAGAATGGTAGACCATTAACAATTAATGGAGATGGAGAACAGACTAGAGATTTTATTTGGGTAGAAGATGTAGTAGATGCGCTACTCTCTGGCATGAGATCAGATTTTGGATTTGAAATCTATAATGTTGGTAGTGGAGAAGAGTCTTCAGTTAATCAAATTGCAGAAGCATTTGGTGGCGAAGTAGTATATAGAAATGCAATTAATGAGCCTAGAAGAAGTTTAGCATGTATTTCTAAAATTAGAAAAGATTTAGGATGGAATCCAAGAACATCCGTTGAGAGCTGGATTGAAACTATTAGATGATTATATACTATAATTGCTGTGGAAAAAGAAACACTATTAGTAGTAATGTATGGGGACAATACAGTTACTATTAAAACTAAAAATCCTGAATTAGAAATTAAAAATGCGTTCATGAAGCCTAATCTAACTGCAATTATTCAGGATAACAAAATTATATATGCCCGTTCTGGGAGAAGTTTGTAATGAAGAACTCGCTGTTTATATTTTTTACGCTAATATCGAATTTAGCGTTTAGCCAACAAGATTCAATCTATGTAGTTGAGACACCAATCTATCTGGTTCACTATTCAGCGACAAAGCAACAGCCACTAAGACTTGAGTATGTTGTTCAGTGTCCTAGTCGAGGAGTAGAACGCACCGGAGATTTTTGGTATGATTCTAGATTTATCACATCTGATGGATATGATTATAGAGATAATGAATGGGATAAGGGACATCTTGCACCGGCAGCCAGTTTTAATTGTACTGAAGAAATGCTAAAGATGACCTTCTCCTATCTTAATTGTGCACTACAGCATGAAAGTTTAAATCGAGGCTCTTGGGCAAGATTAGAGAGGTTTGAAAGAGATCTTGCAAAATTTTATAATGTTAGAGTAGTTGTTGAAGTTTTATTTGATGATAATTGTGAAATTCTCGAAACTGGAGCTACTGTACCATCCGGATTTATTAAAACTATTAAATGGGACAACCATAAAGAAAGTTTCTATTTTCCAAATGAAGATACAACAGGAAAAGATTGGTATGATTTTAGAACTGAAAAAGTGATTGACTGATGCAATTATTAAATACACATCCTATTAAAAAGAGTGACTTAGGATTTCACGGAAATCTTTTCGGTGGAAAGCTAATGGCATGGATCGATGCAGCAGGTGCACATTATTCAATGGAATTGTGTGATACTCCAAGAATGGTAACAGTCCTAATTGACAAGTGCGTATTTGAAAGACCTGCGAAAGAGGGACAAATGCTTAAGATTTATGGTATACCAAGTGAAGTTGGTAATAAATCCGTAACTCTTTATTTAGAGGCAAGAAGCCATAGTGTTTATTCAGGAGAGCAGAGCATAATTCTAAAAACATATATAAAATTTGTTAGAATTGACGAGGTAGGAGATGCCATTCCAATTAGTGAAAGGGCAAAAGCAAAAATAAAAGAAATTATAGATTAATGCGCGGATAAAATAGCTTCTCAACGAGGAAAGGATGTAGATAAGCCCAGGAACTTAGTAAAAAAGCGCTACTGTTGAATAATCAATTGATATATAATATAACGGTACCAAAAATACCCAAGAAAGATGGATAATATTGATAAGTTTTTGAATTTGTTTTCTGACTTTGACTTATTAGTTGTTCCTAAACAGGAACGTCAGAAACAAACTGCAAAGGTTAACCATGTGGTTAGCGAAAAAGTAAATTTACAAAAAGCTTTAAAACGTTTAGAAAAGGAATATAAATTAGCAGTAAAATCTTTTAAGGCCAATAAATTATCTAAAAGTGATCTGCATGATTTTGAATGGAGAATATTTGAATTAAGAGAAGAGATTAGGCGACTAGAAGACATGGAATAATGAAAGATCTGATTAGTCAATATATAGGAGAGTGGGGATGGTTAACAGTAGTTGCTATTATTACATTCGCGTTTAAAGATACCGTTGCATCTTTTTTTATTGGAATTCAATTTTTATGGGGCAACGATTTTAATATTGATGATATTGTCTATATTAATGGCAATAAAAAGGCTAGAATCGTTCGTCAAACTGTATGGAAAACAACATTCTATGTATATGGTCATCAACGAAAATTTGTAGTACCTAATAATATGATTTGGAGATTAAACATTGAAAAAGATTTACCGAATCTAGGTACAAAGGAAGATAATATATAGAATATGAAATTATTTAAAACATTTGAGCAATTTGTCAATGAAAGACTCATTGATGATGAAATACCACAATTACAAATAGTAATGCGTGGAAAGGTAGGTCTTACATCAAAGACTGAATCCTTTACTAAGGATTTAATGCAAATTCTCTATGACAAATATATCCATCTAGTACCTATCGACGGTGATGGCGAATATAATACGGAAGATAGAATACAAAGAAATAGAAAATATAATAGAATACGCAAAGATATTCCTCTATTAAACTTTACTTCAACGACACATGATGGAATAGAAAGCATGGAAGCAAAAGTTTATAACAATATTGACGATATTCAAATTAGTGCAAGTAAGCTTAATTTTCATAAAGCATTTGACGGAGAAGATTTTGTCCCAAAGAGCGTATATAAATTAGAAGATATTGAAGATCTTTCTCTTCCAATAATTGCAAAACCTTCTGAAGGATTTAGTGCACAGGGAATTGAAAAGTTTGATAGTTATGAAGGTGCTAGAAATTCAGAATTAGAATTTGACATATGGCAAGAGGCAGTAGACATTGATAGGGAATTTAGAGCATTTATCATGGAAAATAAGATTATCCATATTTCTGAGAGAATCACAAATACAAGTAATGATATGTCAGTAGGTAAAAAAGACGCTGACGAAAAAATCGATCTAGTTTATATCGACCAAGATATGGATAAATTTCCACATATGGAAGAAATTGAAAGAATTAAAGAATCTTTAAATAAAAAAGTTAATTTAGAATTCTATAATATAGATCTAATATTAGATACTGATGGAAAGCTATGGGTGCCAGAAGTAAATGGTGCTCCTGGAATAGGACCTTCAATGTTTAGAGTTATTTACAAAAGTTTCGTTGAAATGGCATACGATGGATACAAATTAAGTGAAGAAACTGAAGAAGAACTTAAAAATATTGAAACTCAACATAGAGATGCTATGAAAAAAGAGTATCCAAAAGAATATAAAGGAAGTTTATCACCATTATGAGGTATGTAAAAGGATATAATACATTCATTAATGAAGTAAACAGGCCCGGTAAACCATACCATGGTTCAAAAATACTTGTTTTTGATTTAGATGATACTCTAGTTATTACCGATGCTAAAATTAAAGTATGTGATAAGAAAACTGGAGAATGCTTTAGCCTTACCCCGGAAGAATACAATGAGTATGAAAAACAGCCAAATCATGAGTTAGATTTTGATGATTTTAAATCACTTGAAATCATGAAAGCCGGCAAATTAATAGAATATTACCTTAAAATATTTAAAGAGGCATATAGATTAAAGATTGCGGTTGGAATCGTTACTGCAAGAGATGATAGAGAAATGATTTATAAATGGTTGAGAGAACATGTTGGATTTAAAATAGATAAAGATCTAATTTATGCAATCAATGACCCAGTGCACGGATTTACAGGAAGTATAAGCGATAAGAAAAAGTTGGCTTTTAAAGAACTTATCGAAATGGGATACTCCGACTTTCAATTTTTTGACGATGATGACTCAAATCTAAGACTTGTCAAATCACTAGAAAAAGAACACGATGTTAAAATCGCAGTCCATAAAGCTAATAAAAAATTTTCAATAAGATGAGAACTATAAATGATGTAAGAACAAGATTTCAAGTGGCCTTAAACGAGGCAAATTACACGGAAGAAATGGAATTAAACATGGATTTTATTAATAAGAGATCCCTAAGTAATGAATTTAAACTAGTGGCTAAAGATTTACAAAGTTTAGAATATAAAAACGAACTAAGATTTTTAATTGCCAGAAGATATTTTCCAAATTTAAATATCTCTGAAGTTACATTACCTAAGGTAACAAGTGCGGAAGATCTAAACAAATCACTAAACACACTATATGCTATGAATCCAGCTGGATTCACTGATCTTTTAGAAAGAGAGATTTCGGGATTAGGTCCTGGCGAGATATTGTTATATTTTATATTAGACAATGTTAGTCTAGGTGGAGGTAGCAGTGCAGGTGTAGATATAATCGATGGTACAACACCATATGAAGTTAAAGCTGTTAATAGAACGACAGATGGGAAGCTAATTAATTTTAAACTAGGAGGTACTGTTGATATATCAGGAGTTCAAAGCAGGATTATGCAACTTAAAGCTGAACTTTTAAAGTTTAATCCAAAAATTAAAGAGGGTGAAAAAACAGGAATTAATAATGACCATATTAAAGGATTTGCAGATAAAAAGTTTCAGAAACATGCCAAATCATTAGGATTAGACATGTTTGAAGATCTAGAAAAAGAATTCCAAGATATTGCATATAACGGATATTTTAAAAATCACCCAATTATATTTTTAGGAAATAAAGCAGCAAGTAAGGCTGAAAAGGGAAGAATTTACAATATAATTCAAGTTACTAAAAACCAAGTGGGTATGTATAAGGTAACAAGCAGTACAATCAAACCATTTATAGATCCAACTAAGAAATAATGGAATTACTAATAATAGCAGTAATGGCTATAGTGACAACTATAACCACAATGGTTGCAATATCTAAAAAGGAAAAAGTTAAACTAAAGATTTTTAGATTTAAATCTTCAGATATGTCATATCTGGTACATGCTAGAGATGAATATGACGCAATGGATGAAGCAAAAAAGATAACAATTTTACATAATATAGAATGGGATTGTATTGAAGAGCTTGATGATTCGGGTAAAGTTGCACAGACTATTGTACAGAAAATCCAAAACAATTCAATAAAAACAATAAAATTAAAGTAAACAATAGGCTTTTTTTGATATATAACATATGGGAGATTAATCTTTCGTGTTCAACCATAAAAAAAGCTTAACTTCAACATGGAACAACCTTTTTCAGAAGGCGAAATCACTTTTGACGGCCAACCAAAAGCGACGGAGTCTACTGAATGGGAAACTTCTAAAGCATGGAATAAGAATGAATCTTATTTAATTGATTTAGAAGAACTCCTCACCTCGGGAGATGATGACGCTGTTTGGGTTTATTTCGGTGTCGGTGGTCCAGCTTAAACGGTTAAAGGGTGCTTTAGGGCACCCTTTTTTTTATTTCGAATTAAATAGATAAATATAATACACTATAAAATATACAGAAACAAATGAGTTTTATAAATTTTACAAATTTCAGTGCTCCGAAAGAAAGAATGATTCTAAAAAAGGATCTTCTAGAAGCACTAATCAAGTACGAAACTAAGAGCAAAACTAAAGCTCAAGGGTTAATTAAAGATCTAGACGAAGAAGTATCTTTTGGTACTGCAATTTCTCTTTTTAGTAACAAGCTTGCTGGAGTAGCGGCTATTAATATTATTGAATCTGGAATACCAGCAGAAGAATTAGAAGATGAAACAGAAGATGTTACACCAGAAGTGGTAGATGCCGATGGAGAAAATTATGCAAAGGCAGACTCTAGAGCAGAAGATTCGGAAGAAGAGGTTAAAGATGAACTAGTTGACGGAGAAGACGGATCCAAAGAAGTTGCAGATGCCGTTACCGAATCTGATTTAAACGATCCAGTTCTAATGGCATTTAGAGCTGCAAAAATGAACCGCGAAAAAGAATTAGCTAAACCAAAGCGTAAGCCTCTTTATGGTAAACAGAGAAGAAAGGCTGAAGATAATTTATGGCAAATTAGCCAAGATCTAAAAGATCTTTACGCTGATAGAGGTCAAATGCTAATTGATATGGAACAAGAAGCTGAAGTAGAAGGTGGACCAATTGCTGATGAATACGGTGATAGGTTAAATAAGATCGAAGACCAAATCCAAAAGCTAATTTCTAAGAGAAATAAACTTGAAATGGCTCTAGTTGAAGGTTATTCAGTCAAAGAGTCTATAAACGAAAAGATCAAAGTTACTAAAGACAAATTCCCATACATTGAATTCAAAGAAGATGGTAAGAAGTACGAAGTAGAATTCGATCAAGGCGATATTATTGACGATCATGGTAATGAGGGTAAAGATTGGTATTATGTTGGTGTAGATCAAAATGGTGATGAATGGGAAATAGATGTTTACACCGATTTTAGAGATGAACCAGAAGACTGGTTCTATGATACTATCAAAAGAGTTGATGAATCAGTAGTTACAGAATCTGATATAAAATTTAAACCAGGTGATGAAATAGAATATAAACAACTATTTGGCATGGGCTCTAAACAAGACTGGACTACTCTAACTGGAGTTGTTGCAAAAGTTAAGAATAAGAAAAAGACTCCATTCGGAAGACCCAATCCATATCAAGAACTTGTACTAAAAAATGGAGCCGTAGTTAGTCCATATAATAATCACAAAGACATTAAACTGGTAGAATCAGTAGTTTCTGAAGCAAAGTATGATAAGAAGAAGCTTTTAAAAGCTATTGAAAACTCAGATGATGCAATGATCTTAGTAAAAGGTAAAGAATACATTATCTACAATCCAGACAACGGTAACGACGATAACGCTGCTATGTGGGGTGATAAAACGATCATGGCTTTAGATCAAGACGGCGAAGAGCATGAATTCAAATACTCTGATATCGAAAGATTTTCTGAATCGGTAGTTACTGAAGCTAAAAGTTGGGGAACTTATGGGACACCAGAGGCAAAAACGGTAACTAAAGCGTTAGATAAAGCTCTAGCTAAATTTGAATCTTCTCTTGAAAAAGCACATGCTGAATATAAGGCTACAGTTAAGCAGTTTACTACTGGCGATAAAAAAGAAACTGGTAATAAATCCGGTTTTAATGATACTGAAGGCCGAGAGAATGTAGCTTTCTATACAGAAAAGGCTATTGAAAAAGCGCTCGGCATGAGTAAATGGGCC
>Ga0181601_10001618_pt1 | contig 19345 bp, 26 predicted proteins | sample 041ome_8_FD_133020 | JGI IMG/M metagenome (GOLD analysis project Ga0181601, IMG submission 133020) | Coastal salt marsh microbial communities from the Groves Creek Marsh, Skidaway Island, Georgia - 041407BS metaG (megahit assembly) | ecosystem: Environmental > Aquatic > Marine > Intertidal zone...
ACCTATTATGGATGGCGTAAGCGTTATGGCGGCATGGGGCGAGCGAAGTTATCTGAGTTCAAGGCATTGGAAAAAGAGAACCAGCGTCTCAAGAAGATTTTGGCAGAGCTTGAGCTTGCTTCGTAGTTGCCGAGCTGCTTCGCGTGCCATCGCTAGCGTGACACCCGGATATCCACCTAAGCCGATATCTCTCACTTTATCACCAATCTTAACCCGCAATATCCAAGACCGTGCTTGTCCTCGGATTTGTAAACCAAGTCCTGGAACGACACCAACAGCGTTAAATCCAGTTTTATCGAGTCGTGACACTTCAAGTGGCGACAGTTCTTTTGCGATCTTTGGCATTACCCAATATCCTACCCATTATAAAGATTGAGATTGGCTGAGACGCCGTGATACGGTATGAGACAGCTTATTTTATATATATCATATAATAACAGATACTTAAATAATAAACAACGTGTTCAAATGCGTTCATATGAGTGCAGATAAGTTCACATAAGTTAGATGCAGGGGGATCCTCGGTCCGCCACTTTCCAAATTTTTAAGAAATAAAGCATGCTTGTTGCCATGCTACTTATTACTTTGAGCATCTTGGTATTGTTACCATCGAGTGATGCGGCGTTGTTTGGTGATCTGAAATGTTATTGTTTATTTTTGCTCCGTGATTGCGGTCAAGTGGTCTTCTCAAACCATGAGTTCAGCCGCAAAATTTGCTGCGTTCCGAGCTCTTTTAGGTCTTTAATGTTTGTATCCAAATGGCGCGAGTTTTTATGATGTGCTAGGGCGGTCCGTCGGATTTTTAATCGAGCCACTGAGCAGTCATTTTGTCATTCACGCACTATCCACATCATAAATGTTCTGTTATTGTTCCTGTCTGTACTATTTGTTTGATTCCATCTGGAGCCTTGGTATGTGTGACAGTTTTATTTCCTTTTGGTCTGTGAAAACAGCCAATCGTTTCAGAAACTGAATAAGGCTGGCAATGCGGTTTGAAACAGATCCCCTTGACCCATTCAGTTTGATGAAGGCGCGCGTACATGAGGCCGAAGGTCTTGGCCGTTATGGGTTCGCTGTGTTTCAAGCGGCGCGTTCAGTTGGTGCGGTGATTTGGGTCATCCCGAACCATGCACCACATTTGCCGATGCTGCGTGGTTTGCCGGTTAAACTTGCAGAGCGATTGCATATTCTACGCCCTAAATCAGAGCAAGATTTATTATGGTCAGTTGAAGAAGCCTTGCGAACCAAAGGTCTTGGCCTCGTGATTGCGGAACCTGAAAAGCCTCTGTCGTTGTTGGCGGGGCGGCGGTTGCAGTTGGCGGCAGAGACGGGGCGTACAACAGGATTGATGTTGATCCGACAAGATCAAGGCAGCAATGCTGCGCAAACGCGTTGGCATTGTATGCCTGTGGCGGCGCAACAGCGTGACTTGACTCTGCATCAGTGGATTCTTAAAAAGAACAAAAAGGGAACATTTGGGAATTGGACTGTGGATTGGAATGGCAAAACGGGTTCTCTCCATCTGGTTTCCGCGGCTGGCCAGCGATATGGCCCTGCGGAAACGCCCTAATGCGGGGCCTTTTGCTCTGATCCATCGATCAGGCAACAAAGAGCATGTACATTGTCTTAATGCTGTCGCTGAAAGGGGCGGGCTGCATCGCGGTATGGCGGCGGCGGATGCCCGTGCCATTTGTCCAGATCTTGTCACACGACCGGCCGATTTAGGGCGCGAAGCGGCTGCGCTTGCGTCGTTGCGCCGATGGATAACACGGTATTCTCCGTTGGTCGTGTGGGATGGTTCAGACGGTTTGATTGCCGATATTACGGGTGTTCCACATCTGTTTGGCGGTGAACAGGATTTGTTGGATGATCTTGGTGCACGTTTGATCCGTGTTGGTTTGACGTTTTCCGTGGGAATCGCGGATACCCGCGGTGCGGCCTATGCTATGGCGCGGCATGCAGGTGGGATCATTCCCGAAGGTGTAGGGGGCGCCGGCATCGCGGGGTTGCCATTGGCTGGCTTGCGGATTGGATCTGACGTTGTCGACGGCTTGGCCCGCATGGGCTTGCACAAGATTGGCGATTTGATCCCACTGCCACGCGCACCTTTGGCACGGCGCTTTGGTCAGCCTCTTTTAATGCGTTTAGATCAAGCGTTGGGGATCCAATCCGAACCGATCGCCCCTGAAAAAGAGCTTGAACATTTTGGTGTACGGATGACGTTACCTGAACCAATTGGGTTGCAGGCGGATGTTATGTCTGGTCTCTCACGTTTGTTGGGGCAATTATGTGCAAAATTGGCCCATCATCATCGCGGCGCACGTAGGCTGAGGCTAGAGCTGCATCGCGTCGATCAGGAAACAGTCACATTGGATATTGGTCTGGCCCGTCCGATGCGCGACCCCGATCGTATTGCTGGATTATTTGAAAAAGGGGTGTCAGAGATCGACGCAGGATTCGGCATCGAGGTGATGCGCCTTGTGTCCTATCTGACCGAGCCCTTGGCCCCGGAACAAATTGGCCCTAACACAGATATGGCCCACGATGCGGCTTTGGCCGATTTATTTTCCCGGGTTGGTAATCGATTGGGGTTCGATCGTGTTCTGCGTCTTTTGCCTGGGCATAGCAAAATTCCTGAACGCAGCCATATTATTGCATCTGCTGCTTATAGTGCGGCCGAACCCGTGCCGCCGCAACGCGGTCCACAACGCCCCATTATTCTGTTTGCCCCCGAACCTGTAACGGTGCGGGGGGGCGCACAGCCAGGGCATCCGCCCGCGCGATTTTCATGGCGGCGTATGACCTTTACAGTTTTACGGGCGGATGGCCCTGAACGCATTGCCCCCGAGTGGTGGTTTGATGATCCTGCATGGCGCACAGGGTTGCGCGATTATTGGCGTATTGAAACACGCGAAGGGCCACGGTTGTGGTTATTTCATACGCCGCAATCCTCGGCATGGACGGCGCAGCATTGGTTTGCCCAAGGGGAATTTGCATGACCTCTTATGCTGAACTTTGCGTGACCAGTAATTTTACCTTTTTGAAAGGGGCCTCCCATCCCGAAGAACTGGTCACGCGCGCCGCGGAATTGGGGCTATCGGCGATTGCGATGACCGATCATAATTCGGTCGCGGGGGTCGTGCGGGCGTTTTCGGCGTTAAAAGAATTGACCCGCCTGCGCGATGAAGCCCGCACAGCCCAAGCTCAAACAGAAATGGGTCCAACAATTCGATCACGTGCGGTCACGGATCATTCTAGCCGACAGGTGCATTATCATACTACGACCGATGCGGCCCCTTCGGTGCCTGCTGACCTGCCTTTGCCAAAGTTGATTGCGGGTGCGCGGATTGTTTTGCGCGATAGTACGGTACATTGGTTGGCTTTGCCAACTGACGTCGCCGCATGGTCACGATTGACGCAAATGCTATCTTTGGGAAAACGACGAGCGCATAAGGGAGAGTGTCATCTAACCTGTGATGATCTTTTGCAGCGCGGGGAGGGCATTATTTTTATCGCGCTGTTGCCCGATCCATTAGAGGACCTCAATCACCTTAATCACCTACGCCCCATGGCAACGGCGTTTCCGGGGGCATGTTTTTTGGGCATGCCGCCCGTTTATGATGGGCGTGATCAAATTCGGTTTGATGCTTTGGCACAGATTGCCCAAAACAGCGGGCTGCCTTTGGTGGCTTTGGGGGATGTGATGATGCACCGATCTGCACGTCGTGCGTTGGCCGATGTGTTGACCTGTCTGCGCGAAGGGTGCACGATTGATACCATTGGTGAACGGCGTTTGACCAATGGCGAACATCGCTTGAAATCCCCCGATGAAATGGCGCGGTTGTTTCATCGCTATCCGGCTGCGGTGCGTCGTACTGTTGAAATCGCGGATCGCTGTGCGTTTCGCTTGGATGATCTGAGGTATCACTATCCTGACGAAGCGGTTGATGGGGAACCCGCCCAAGATCGCTTGGAACGTTTGTCCCGTGAAGGGTTACAGTGGCGATACCCCAAGGGCGCACCCGCCAAAATTAGATCGCGGGTGGACAAAGAATTGCGTTTGATTGGTGAACTTGGATATGCACCTTATTTTTTGACGGTGCATGATATTGTCGCCTTTGCACGATCCAAAGGGATTTTATGCCAAGGCCGCGGGTCTGCGGCAAATTCGGTGGTCTGTTATTTGCTGGGCGTGACAGAGGTGCCGCCCGAAAGCATCACGTTAATCTTTGAACGCTTTATTTCCAAAGAACGTGGGGAACCGCCCGATATTGACGTTGATTTCGAACACGAACGTCGTGAAGAGGTGATCCAATGGATTTATGAACGTTATGGTCGCCATCGCGCGGGCTTAACCGCGACCGTGATCCATTTCAGATCGCGCGCCGCCATCCGCGAAGTGGGCAAGGTCATGGGCCTAAGCCAAGATGTGATTGCACGCTTATCCGGGCAAATCTGGGGATGGTCATCGCGCGCACCAGATGAAGATCACCTGCGTGATGCCGGCATTAATCCTAATGATCACCGCATTCTTCTGGCGGCTAAACTGATAAATGAAATCATAGGATTTCCCCGCCATCTGAGCCAACATGTGGGTGGTTTTGTCATCACGCATGGACGTTTGGATGCCCTATGCCCGATTGAAAACGCTGCGATGCAAGATCGGACCGTGATTGAATGGGACAAGGATGATATTGATGCACTTGGGCTATTAAAGGTCGATGTCCTGGCGCTGGGCATGTTAACCTGTATCCGTAAAGCGTTTGCATTGCTGGGTGATTTTCGCAATCTGCGCCTTGGGCTGGATAATGTTCCGTCCGAGGACCCTGCCGTTTATGATATGCTGTGCCGCGCGGATGCCATCGGCGTATTTCAGGTGGAAAGCCGCGCGCAGTTGAATTTTTTACCCCGTATGCAGCCGCGTAAATTTTACGACCTAGTCTGCGAGGTGGCGATTATTCGTCCTGGCCCCATTCAGGGTGGGATGGTGCATCCATTTATCAAGCGCCGTCAGGGGAAAGAGCCAATTGAAGACCTTGGTCCCGCTATGATGGAGGTCTTGGGCCGAACCTATGGTGTGCCGCTTTTTCAAGAACAAGCCATGCAGATTGCCGTCGTCGCCGCAGGATTTTCCCCCGCCGAGGCCGATCGCTTGCGTCGATCACTGGCGACGTTCAAACGTATGGGCACGATTGGTGCCTTTCGGGACCGGTTCATTTCTGGAATGCTGGCCCGCGGTTATGAAATGGATTTTGCAGAACGATGCTTTGCCCAGATCGAGGGGTTTGGCAGCTATGGATTTCCCGAAAGCCATGCCGCCAGTTTCGCGCGGCTTGTCTATATCTCAGCGTTTTTAAAACGGCACCATCCTGCGGTTTTTACTTGTGCGTTACTCAATAGCCAGCCGATGGGGTTTTATGCCCCCGCCCAATTGGTGCGTGACGCGCGCGAACACGGGGTCGAGGTGCGACCGATTTCGGTGAACCATTCCGATTGGGATTGCACTTTGGAACGGCGCAGTGATGGTGCGCTAGCCCTACGGCTGGGGTTTCGGCAAATTAAAGGTCTGCGCGAAGAGGATGCATTATGGATCACTGCTGCACGCGGCAATGGATATAGCGATGTCGAAAGTGTATGGCGCAAGGCGGGATTGCGTCCTGATGCATTAGATCGATTGGCCGAAGGGGACGCGTTTGCTGCGCTGGGCATAAATCGCCGTGATGCGCTATGGGCTGCGCGTGCCCTGCGTGGACCAAAACCTTTGCCGCTTTTTGGCGCGGAGGGTGAGGGCGAGATTGAACCAAATGTTGCCTTGCCATTAATGACCTTGGGGCAAGAGGTGATTGAAGATTACGTCACGCTGCGTCTGTCGCTTAGGGCGCATCCGATGGAGCTGTTGCGACCCCGTTTGGTGCGCAGCACCCCAAATGACCGCTTGCCGCACTTAAACGGGCGCGTCAGCATCACGGGGTTAGTGATTACCCGCCAGCGTCCCGGCACGGCGTCTGGGGTCATCTTTCTAACGCTTGAAGATGAAACGGGGGTGGCCAATGTCATCGTTTGGACCCGCGTTTATGAAACCTTTCGGAGGGCGGTTATTACGGGCCGATTGTTAACTGTGATGGGTCGGATCGAACGTGACGGCGATGTCACACATGTTATTGCTGAGCATATCGAAGATGGATCACACCTGTTATCAACGCTTAGCCAAGTGAGCAGCCAGACAGGCGACGCAAACACGCCTTCTATTACCGTTGAATCTGTTCCACGACCTTCAGCCCGCCATCCCCGTGAACAAGCAAAAAAACTATTTCCAAGCCGTGATTTTCATTAAAAATTCGGGGAGACCCCATTGATGCCATGCAAATCGCGTTACTGTTCGTGGTGAGAGTAAGGTGTATCTGAGAGGTTGCGGCACTATGGTATGGTCACGTTAATGTAACCGTAATGTAACCGTGGGCGTCATAAACAGGCACTAAAACTGTGGCCTCTAAGACGTGAGGGGGATAAAAAATAAAATATAGTTAGGTATAAAAAAACTTTCCGCAGCCACTCAAATACAAAGCGATCTTAGACCTAGGCACGTTACGATGGCGTTATCGCTTGTTGAACGCGTGCAGATTGATCATGAGATTAGGGAATTCAGGCGTTTAGAGTTAACCCCAACTGTAATTAAAGCTGATCGAAATCCGTTCATCCTCGGCAGTGTTAACAGGGACTTCGTGCCGCAACCAACTTTCCCAAAGAAGGACATCACCAACCTTTGGGGCGACATAAATAAATTGGCGCAATTCTTCGCGTGCATCTTTCTTGCGGGCGGGCGCTGCCATCATCATTGGCAAACGGGGATCTTCGAATTTGATCGCGCTGGCCCCTTCGGGCATCGACACATAGGTTGTGCCCGAAATGACAGAATGCGGATGAATGTGGGATGCATGTGTCCCACCCTCGGGCAGGATGTTGATCCATAGATCTTCTAACTTTAATTCACGGCCATCAAGGTTGAAATCCAGTTCGGCCACGAACGCAGCGACGTGTTTGTCCAAAATCTTGATCAAATCAGCAAAGATCGGAAACCGCCATCCAAGATCGGTAAGCGATGCATAGGACGTATAACCAGGGTACCCGTTTTCGTTACACCATTCTTGACCCGCTTCGTCATCTTCGGCAATCGACCAACAGGATGTTTCCAGTTCTGGCATCATGATGTTTTGGCCGTGATCGCCCAACGCTGCATGATAGATGGGGGTGACAAAATAAGATCGCGTGTACGCCATTTGGGGACCTTGTTCATAATATCTGATATGTCACGTTGTAACGATCAAAGCGGGGGGATCAACACCGAAATTAGTAGATGACCGGAATAACAATCACCCCAAGCGGGTACTGTCATGCGCCCTAGCACGTATGGGCATTCCAAACCCATCGAATGCGATACCGTCGCAAATATTCAGGACGGCTGATTTCGATCCTGAATTCCTGCGGTGATGGGCGAAAGATTCTTTCAATGGGGATTTCGCCACCAATGCTGCGCATCGCGGAAAAATGAACTGTGTCCGGAACGTTGTCTGAATGAAACACGACGCCGAATGAAAAATGGCCTGTCAGATCGACAATTTTATTGTAGTGGTTTTCGATGTTTTCAGGCGTACCGGAAACAAAACGTGCCCGCGTTGAAATATGTGTTCGCTGATACGGCGCAAGCGTTTCGGGGAATGTCCAGGTAAATTTGGTGCCGTACAATTCGGTCTGGGGCGCAATTAGGGCGCCATTTATCCAAACCCCTTCGATCGGGGCATTTGCCGCGTATAATTCCGAAATTTCATCCACATTTTGGTTTATTGCCACAATGTCAAATTCGGTTTCGATGTCGCGACATGCTTGATTGCCCCAGACATGCGCTGTCGAGGATAGATGAGGTATGAAAAAGCTGTGACCGCCTTGAATAAATTGTTCGTAATATTGCGTGATTTCGAAAATACAGTCGCGTAATGATGTCGCGTCAAATTTGCGTAAGATTTTTCTAACGTGCAGTTTGATGGTTTCTTCCGACAATTTAAAGTGTTTCGCCATGTCGCTACGGGTCGCGCCGCTAACCAGCAACGGAATAATTTCTATTTCACGTTTAGTAAGTTTGGGTGGAATGTAAATACAAATTTAGTATTCGGTTTTTATGAATCGATTGGTATCCACTAGGGACCATATTTGTGGAGTTTGATGCAAAATACGCTGGTCCGCAAACCATACTCTTGATAAAGTGCGACCAGACCTTGTTTTTATGGTTTTGCGCCTTGCTAAATCTAATTCGATCCTGTAGATGACGCCAATCACTCGGCTGGTTCGTCAGAATCGGCCGTATGTTATTTGTGCGCAAGCACATCACATATCCACTGGATTAAAGGTAACCTTCGGGGCCTTCTGGTGTTTGAACAAGGAAGATGGCTATGAACGCCCAAGAATTGCGTGATAAAACGCCCGATCAGCTTCGTGAAGAGCTGGCCAACCTGAAAAAAGAATCGTTCAACCTGCGTTTCCAACAAGCCACTGGCCAATTGGAAAACACTGCGCGTATGCGTTCGGTTAAACGTGCCACAGCGCGTGTTTTGACCGTGTTGAACGAAAAAGCTGCAGCAGCGGCAGAGTAAGGAGCCTGAGATATGCCGAAACGAATTCTACAAGGCGTTGTTACTTCTGACGCGAACATGCAAACAGTAACGGTTTCTGTTGAGCGCCGTTTTAAACACCCTGTTTTGCAAAAAACTATTCGTAAGTCCAAAAAATACCGGGCTCATGACGAACACAACACTTTCAAAGTTGGTGACACCGTTCGCATCATCGAATGTGCGCCAAAATCGAAAACCAAGCGTTGGGAAGTTCTGACAGCGGATGCTGCGGAATAACCAATAAAACGAAACCCTGGGGGAGCAATCCCTGGTAACAGGAAACCCCAAAGGTCGGGAGACACCAAATGATCCAGATGCAAACAAATCTGGATGTCGCTGACAACTCAGGCGCACGCCGAGTACAGTGCATCAAGGTTTTAGGCGGTTCACACCGTCGTTACGCGTCGGTTGGTGACATCATCGTAGTTTCGGTGAAGGAAGCCATCCCTCGTGGCCGTGTTAAGAAAGGTGACGTTCGTAAGGCCGTCGTCGTTCGCACAGCAAAAGAAGTTCGTCGTGAAGATGGCACAGCCATCCGTTTCGACAGCAACGCCGCCGTTATTCTGAACAACGCAGGCGAGCCAGTAGGTACACGTATCTTTGGCCCAGTTGTTCGTGAATTGCGCGCAAAGAACTTCATGAAAATTATCTCTTTGGCTCCGGAGGTGCTGTAATGGCTGCTAAACTCCGTAAAGGCGACGAAGTCGTTGTTTTGGCCGGTAAGGACAAAGGCAAGAAGGGCACAATCTCTTCTGTTGATCCAAAGGCAAACAAAGCGGTTGTAGATGGCGTTAACATCGCGATCCGTCACCAACGTCAAACACAAACAACCCAAGGTGGTCGCTTGCCAAAAGCAATGCCGATCGATCTATCAAACCTGGCGTTGTTGGATAAAAACGGCAAAGCGACACGTGTTGGCTTCAAAGTAGAAGACGGCAAAAAAGTGCGCGTTGCAAAAACTACAGGGGATGCGATCGATGCTTGATAACGCAACTTACACCCCACGCCTGAAAGCTGAATTCAAAGACCGCATTCGCGCAGCTTTGAAAGAAGAGTTCGGCTATAAAAATGACATGCAAATCCCACGTTTAGACAAAATCGTCCTAAACATTGGTTGTGGTGCCGAAGCTGTGAAAGACAGCAAGAAAGCAAAATCTGCACAAGAAGATTTGTCAACAATCGCTGGTCAACGCGCTGTCGTAACCAAGGCAAAGAAATCGATCGCGGGCTTCCGTGTTCGTGAAGAAATGCCGCTAGGTACGAAAGTTACGTTGCGCGGTGATCGCATGTACGAATTCCTAGATCGCTTGATCACGATTGCAATGCCACGTATCCGCGACTTCCGTGGTGTATCTGGTAAATCTTTTGATGGCCGCGGCAACTATGCCTTGGGTATCAAAGAGCACATCGTTTTCCCCGAGATCGACTTTGATAAAGTTGATGAAGTCTGGGGTATGGATATTGTAATCGCCACAACCGCGAAAACCGACGCGGAAGCAAAAGCGCTGTTGAAGCATTTCAACATGCCTTTTAATAGCTGATCCGCGGGAAGGAATAAGACATGGCTAAAAAAGCAATGATCGAACGCGAGAAAAAGCGCGCACGTTTGGTGGCACAATATGCTGCAAAACGCGCTGAGCTGAAAGAAATCGCGAATGACGAGAGCCGCCCAATGGAAGAGCGCTTTAAAGCACGCTTGAAATTGGCGAAACTACCGCGCAATTCTGCGCCTAACCGTATGCACAACCGTTGTCAGTTGACTGGTCGTCCTCACGCTTATTACCGTAAGTTGAAAATTTCACGTATCGCATTGCGTGAATTGGGATCTGCCGGCCAATTGCCTGGCGTTGTGAAATCTAGCTGGTAAGGGAGAGACGATATGAACGATCCTATCGGCGATATGCTTACCCGTATCCGTAACGCGTCTTTGCGTGGTAAATCCACCGTGGCGACACCTGCGTCAAAATTGCGTGCGTGGGTTTTGGATGTGCTTCAAGACGAAGGTTACATCCGTGGTTACGAAAAAGGTACTGGTGCAAACGGTCACGACGAAATCGTGATCAGCCTGAAATATTTTGATGGCGCACCTGTTATTCGCGAATTGAAACGCGTTTCTAAACCAGGCCGTCGTGTGTATCTGGGCGTAAACGAAATTCCAGTTGTCCGTCAGGGCTTGGGGCTTTCGATCGTCTCTACACCAAAAGGCGTAATGTCAGATGCAAATGCTCGTGCCAACAATGTTGGTGGCGAAGTAATTTGCACTGTATTCTAAGGAGGACTGGGAATGTCTCGTATTGGTAAAAAACCGGTCGAGCTGCCCGCAGGTGTAACTGCATCTGTATCTGGTCAGACCGTAGAAGTAAAAGGCCCGAAAGGCACACGTTCCTTCCATGCGACGGACGATGTCACCATCACAGTTGCAGACAACCAAATCGTTGTGACGCCGCGCGGTAAATCAAAGCGCGCACGTCAACAGTGGGGCATGAGCCGCTCAATGGTTGAAAACTGTGTCACTGGTGTCAGCCAAGGCTTTAAGAAAGATCTAGAAATCGTTGGTGTTGGTTATCGTGCCGCTGTCCAAGGGAATGTTTTGAAGCTGAACCTAGGATATTCACACGATGTAAACTTTGACATCCCTGCAGATGTTACTGTGAATTCACCAAAACAAACCGAAATCATTGTCGAAGGCATTGACGCACAACGCGTTGGCCAAGTTGCGGCGAATATTCGCGAGTGGCGTAGCCCAGAGCCCTATAAAGGCAAAGGTATCCGTTACAAAGGCGAATATATCTTCCGCAAAGAAGGCAAGAAAAAGTAAGGACGCAAAAGATGGCAAACAGCAAAAGACAACTGTTCTTGAAGCGTCGCTTGCGCGTACGGAACAAACTTCGCAAAGTGAACGCAGGACGTGTACGTCTGTCCGTTCACCGCAGCAACAAAAACATCAGCTGCCAGCTGATCGACGACGTAAACGGTGTAACATTGGCGGCAGCGTCGTCACTGGAAAAGGCACTGGGCGTTGTTGGCAAGAACAACATCGAAGCTTCAACTAAGGTTGGTGCGGCGCTTGCAGAACGTGCCAAAGCAGCTGGTGTTGAAGAGTGCTACTTTGATCGTGGCGGTTTCCTCTTTCACGGTGGTGTCAAGGCTCTGGCCGACGCCGCACGTGAAGGCGGTCTGAAGTTCTAAGGAGACGATATTATGGCAAAAGAACCCAAACAACGTCGCGAAGACGCGGCACCCGAGTTCGCCGATCGTCTTGTTGCGATCAACCGTGTGTCGAAAACTGTTAAAGGTGGTAAGCGTTTTGGCTTTGCCGCATTGGTAGTTGTCGGCGATCAAAAAGGACGCGTCGGTTTCGGTAAAGGTAAAGCGAAAGAAGTACCTGAAGCGATCCGCAAAGCGACCGAGCAAGCAAAGCGCAACATGATCCGCGTTCCATTGCGTGAAGGTCGTACACTTCACCACGATATCGAAGGCCGCCACGGCGCCGGTAAAGTCGTGATGCGTGCAGCACCAACAGGTACTGGTATCATCGCGGGTGGTCCAATGCGCGCGGTTTTCGAAATGCTTGGCATTCATGACGTGGTTGCAAAATCAATCGGCTCACAAAACCCTTACAACATGATCCGTGCTACTTTGGACGGTCTGCAAAAGGAAATGAGCCCACGTATGGTTGCTCAGCGTCGAGGCAAAAAAGTTGGTGACATCCTTCGTTCAAAAGACGAAGCACCTGCTGCCGAAGCTGCAGAAGCATAAGGAGACGAACACATGGCAAAAACCATCGTTGTAAAACAAATCGGCTCCCCAATCCGTCGTCCCGACGTTCAACGTCGCACACTGATTGGTCTAGGCCTGAACAAGATGCATAAGACACGCGAATTGGAAGATACACCTTCGATCCGCGGTATGGTCGCGAAAATCCCGCACCTTGTCGAAATCATCGAAGAGCGTGATTAATACCCGGGTATTGTCAATGAAATTAAGCCCCGCATATTGCGGGGCTTTTTTTTTGATGTTGTTTGTAATGCGTTGTGCTATTACCTTATGGTCAATATTAATACTTTTGTTTTAGTTCGATGCTAGACTCATGAGTATTGAATTTGGGCGTAGGTTGGGTTTTCAGCGCGATAAAGTAAATTATAGTCTAAAAATAATAATTATTTATGCTGTGATTCTGGTTGGTGGACATAACCGATGGTTGATATTTTCATATATTCATTTGCTTCGGTTATTTGCGTGGCATTTCTTATTCTTTTTACAAAGCCATTGCATATCCATTTGACCGCAAAGGGGCATAATTCCTCGGCGCCGCAAAGATCACATACTGTGCCTACGCCGCGTAATGGTGGTTTGACACTTGTTATCGGATATGGCGTCGGCATGTCGTTCCTGTCACCGGATGTGTTTGAGATGGCTTTGATTTTAGGCGTTTCAACAATTCCTGTGTTTTTGGGCGGCTTAGGCGAAGACACTGGGTTTGACGTAAGCCCAATTCGTAGATTGCTCTTATCATTCGTATAAGCTGCAATGGCTGCGGTTCTTTTCAATACGTGGATCACAGATACTGGGTTAAATGCATTTTGGTTTTTAACCTATGGACCAGTTATATCTTTGATATTTAAAATTATTTTATCAGGTGGCATCGCGCATGCTGTCAATCTGATCGATGGTCTGAACGGATTGGCGATGGGCATTACAATGTTGATCGCTGGTGCCCTTGGTGGGTTAGCTTACAGCGTTGGTGATACCACGATTTTAACCTTGTGTGGTGTTGTATTGGCCAGTGTTGCGGGTCTTTTTGTATTCAATTTTCCAATTGGTAAAATATTCCTGGGCGACGCAGGGGCCTATTCGATGGGCCACTTACTAACATGGATTGGGATTTTGTTATTATCACGCAACCCGCAGATTGCGCCGTTTTCCGTTATGTTGATGTTTTTTTGGCCCGTCATGGATATGCTATTTGCGATTGCTCGCCGCCTGATACGTGGGCGCAGTGTGTCGCAACCTGACAGATTGCATTTTCAACAGCTTGTCATGAGGGCGATAGAGCTGGTTGTGTTGGGCCAAAAGAACAAAAAGCTCGCAAACCCGTTGGCAACGTTGGTTGTATTGCCCATGGCGGCATTGCCCGTTATTGCGGCACAGTTTGTCTATGAAACTGATCGCATGTCGGTCTATGCTTTTTTAGCTTTTATGGCGCTATTTATTTTGACCTTTTTGGTTGGAATATATTGTGCCCGACGCTATGCAAAGGTTGGTAAGCCCCGAAGCTTGCATCAATAAGACCTGTGTTGCGTTTTTTACGGGGCAGGGGCTCAACATAACGCCTTGCATTGCTGGATTTGTGTGGATATACCGCGCAAGTGGCGCGAGCCATAAGAATCGAAACAATGCCGTGTTTGCCCCTTTCGTCGCACATCGGGGGGTAGTTCCGGCCAAAGGAGAAGCGACATGAAATTACATGAATTGCGCGATAACGAAGGAGCCGTACGCAAGAAAAAACGCGTAGCCCGTGGTCCAGGTTCTGGCAAAGGTAAAACTGCCGGCCGTGGTATCAAAGGTCAAAAATCACGTTCAGGCGTTGCAATCAACGGTTATGAAGGCGGTCAAATGCCATTGTACCAACGTTTGCCGAAACGTGGTTTCAACAAACCAAACCAAAAGAAATTCGCTGTTGTGAACCTTGGTTTGATCGAGAAATTCATCGAAGCGGGCAAACTGGATGCGAAAGCAGAAATCAACGAAGATGCATTGATCGCATCTGGATTGGTGCGCCGCAAATTGGACGGCATCCGCGTTCTTGCAAAAGGCGAGTTCAAATCCAAAGTCACTTTAAACGTCACCGGCGCGTCTAAATCAGCTGTAGATGCGGTTGAAAAAGCGGGCGGTACATTTACAACTTTGGCGGCCGCAGCCGAATAAGAACTTGTATGCGGCAGTGTGCCCGCTTACATAGATCTTAGTTTTCCTAAATAACGCCGCCAGAGCTTGGAAAACGCTCTTGGCGGCGTTTTGATTAAGAGAGATCCATATGGTATCCGCAGTAGAACAAATGGCCGCAAACACCAGCTGGGCGGCATTGGGCAAAGCGACCGAGCTTCGCAATCGTATTCTGTTCACCCTAGGTTTGTTGATTGTTTATCGCCTGGGCACGTTTATTCCCGTTCCCGGTATTGATGGTGCGGCGTTGCGTGAATTTATGGCGCAAGCGCAAACCGGTATCGGTGGCATGTTAACCATGTTTACGGGCGGCGCACTGGGCCGCATGGGCATCTTTGCGCTTGGTATTATGCCTTATATCACTGCATCAATTATTATTCAGTTGGCAGCCGCGTCTGTTCCTGCACTAGAGCAGTTGAAAAAAGAAGGCGAGCAGGGCCGTAAAAAAATCAATCAATATACCCGTTACGGCACCGTGCTTTTGGCGACGTTCCAGGCATATGGCTTGTCTGCGGGGCTTGAGGCAGGTGATCTTGTCACAGATCCTGGCGTCTTTTTCCGTGCGTCTTGCGTGATCACATTGGTTGGCGGCACGATGTTCTTGATGTGGTTGGGCGAACAAATCACGTCACGCGGCATTGGTAACGGTATATCTTTGATCATCTTTATCGGCATTGTGGCGGAATTGCCTGCAGCGTTGGCACAGTTCTTTGCATCTGGTCGCTCTGGTGCGCTAAGCCCTGCCGTTATTATTGGCGTCATTGTGACGGTCATCGTGACGATCGGGTTTGTTGTGTTTATGGAACGCGCACTGCGTAAGGTTTTGATCCAATACCCCCGCCGTCAGGTTGGCATGAAAATCATGGAAGGTCAAAATTCGCATCTTCCGATCAAGGTTAACCCAGCTGGTGTTATCCCTGCAATTTTTGCGTCGTCTCTTTTAATGTTGCCGACAACGATTAGTACCTTTTCGGGCACGACCACCAATCCGGTGATGTCGGTGATCATGGCCTATTTTGGTCCTGGTCAACCGCTTTACCTTGCGTTTTTTACGGCGATGATCGTTTTCTTTGCCTATTTCTACACACATAACGTGTCTTTCAAAACTGACGATGTCGCCGATAATTTGAAAAATCAAAACGGCTTTGTACCAGGCATTCGCCCGGGTAAAAAGACTGCTGAGCATCTCGAATATGTGGTCAATCGCGTATTGGTTCTGGGCTCTGCTTATTTGGCGGCGGTATGTTTGTTGCCAGAGGTACTAAGAGGACAGCTTGGAATTCCGTTTTACTTTGGGGGGACTTCGGTTCTCATCGTTGTTTCCGTCACGATGGACACCATTCAGCAAGTGCAATCGCACCTTTTAGCGCATCAGTACGAAAGTCTGATTCAAAAATCGCAGCTGCGTGGTAAAGGAAAGACACGTAAAAAGAGAGGACCAGCGCGTCGATGAATATTATTATTTTAGGACCGCCCGGTGCAGGTAAGGGTACGCAGGCCCAGCACCTTGTAGAAACACGTAACATGGTTCAGTTGTCTACAGGCGATATGCTGCGCGCGGCACGCACATCTGGCACCGAAATGGGCAAGATTGTTGCCGACGTCATGGACCGTGGCCAGTTGGTTACCGATGAAATCGTGATTGGCCTCATCCGAGAAAAGCTTGAACAAGGCTCAGAGGGAGGTTTCATTTTTGACGGCTTCCCCCGTACGTTGGCTCAGGCTGATGCGCTTGACGCATTGCTGAAAGAAAGCGGCAATTCGCTTGATCGTGTTGTCTCTCTTGATGTTGATGACGACGTTTTGGTCGAACGCGTCGTAAACCGCGCGAAAGAAGCGGTCGCAGCCGGGAAAGAAGCCCGCGCTGATGATAACGCCGAAAGCATGCGGACACGTCTGGCCGAGTATTACAAGAAAACATCGCCGTTGCTTGGGTATTACTATGCAAAAGGCAATCTCAAGTCGATTGATGGTTTGGCCCCAATTGATGAGGTAAAAGCCAGCCTTGCGGCAGCTTTGGATAACTAAGCGTCCATAAAATTGGGCAGGGCACGAAATTCATGCCCTGTTTATCATTGTTAACACTTGGGGGTTGACGGTGGGCGACATTCTGAATAACTAACCCAATCTCGAAAGAGAATCGACTGAAGGGGGATTCCCTCTTTGACCACCTGATCAGCTTGGGCCCCAAGTTTAACCACTCGGGGCTTTATGTTGTGAAAAAAGGTTCCGGAGTTACGGAACCGCAACGAAAAGGAACAGACACGTGGCACGTATCGCCGGCGTAAACATCCCAACCGCAAAACGCGTTCCAATCGCGTTGACATACATCACGGGCATTGGCCCTGCATCTGCTAAACAAATCTGCGAAGCAACGAACATCGACGAAACACGTCGCGTGAACGAATTGTCCGACGCAGAGATCTTGGCAATCCGCGAATTTATCGACGCAAACCTGAACGTAGAAGGTGATTTGCGCCGTGAAGTCCAAATGAACATTAAGCGTTTGATGGACCTAGGCTGCTATCGTGGTCTGCGTCACCGTCGTAGCCTTCCTGTCCGTGGTCAGCGTACGCATACAAACGCACGCACCCGCAAAGGTCCAGCGAAAGCTATCGCTGGCAAGAAGAAATAAGGAGAGGCCCCAATGGCAAAAGATACACGTCGTGGTGGCAAGAAAAAGGTCTCCAAGAATATCGCAGCTGGCGTTGCACACGTTAACTCGTCATTCAACAACACAAAAATCCTTATCTCTGACGTTCAAGGCAATGCTATTGCTTGGTCATCAGCAGGTACAATGGGTTTCAAAGGCTCTCGTAAGTCAACTCCTTACGCCGCACAGATGGCTGCAGAGGACGCTGGCCGTAAAGCGCAAGAGCATGGCGTAAAAACGTTGGAAATCGAAGTTCAAGGCCCAGGTTCTGGCCGTGAAAGCGCATTGCGTGCATTGGCTGCAATTGGTTTCAACATCACATCTATCCGTGACGTTACACCAATCGCGCACAATGGCTGTCGCCCACCAAAGCGTCGCCGCGTATAATCAAACTGTTTATGGGGTCTCGCATTTTTTGCGCGGCCCCATTCCGTCATTTTTAAACCTCGGGCGCGTTTGTCATACGGACATGGGGCAAGTGCAAGAATGGAGGGACGCATGATCCAAAAAAACTGGGGCGAATTGATTAAGCCAGCCCAGCTAGAAGTAAAACCAGGTAATGACCCGATGCGCCAAGCAACGGTTGTTGCAGAGCCACTAGAGCGTGGTTTTGGTCTAACATTGGGTAACGCGCTGCGCCGCGTACTGATGAGCAGCCTTCAAGGTGCGGCCATCACATCAGTTCAAATCGATAACGTTTTACACGAGTTTTCGTCAGTTGCTGGCGTTCGTGAAGACGTAACAGATATCGTTCTGAACCTTAAAGGCGTTGCTCTGCGCATGGAAGTCGAAGGACCAAAGCGTCTATCGATCAATGCAAAAGGCCCATCTGTTGTAACAGCTGGCGACATCTCGGACAGCGCAGGCATCGAGATCCTGAACAAAGATCACGTGATCTGTCATTTGGATGACGGCGCTGACCTGTACATGGAATTGACCGTTAACACTGGCAAAGGTTACGTTCCTGCGGACAAAAACAAACCAGAGGACGCACCAATTGGTTTGATCCCGATCGACGCGATCTATTCACCAGTCAAAAAAGTATCCTATGACGTTCAGCCAACACGCGAAGGTCAGGTTTTGGATTACGACAAACTGACGATGAAAGTCGATACAGACGGTTCGATTTCGCCTGACGATGCCATCGCATTCGCAGCGCGTATTCTTCAAGATCAACTGTCAATCTTCGTCAATTTCGAAGAGCCCGAATCTGCAGGTCGCCAAGACGACGATGACGGTTTGGACTTCAACCCATTGATGTTGAAAAAAGTCGACGAATTGGAATTGTCTGTCCGTTCGGCAAACTGCCTAAAGAACGACAACATCGTTTACATTGGCGATCTGATCCAAAAGACAGAAGCCGAAATGTTGCGCACACCAAACTTTGGCCGCAAATCTTTGAACGAGATCAAAGAAGTGTTGTCGGGTATGGGCTTGCATCTGGGTATGGACGTCGAAGATTGGCCACCAGACAACATCGAAGATTTGGCGAAAAAGTTCGAAGACAACTTTTGATCCAATGGGGCGGGGATGACCCGCCCTCTAAATGCCCAGAAGACTGGGGAAAATATGGGCGAACGCCCCAAGGTGAACGGTTGACACGCATCGGCCGTCTGACAAAGCAAACGCAAATAGGAGAAATACAATGCGTCACGCACGTGGTTATCGCCGCCTAAACCGTACCCATGAACACCGCAAGGCATTGTGGGCAAACATGGCGGGTTCGTTGATCGAACACGAACAAATCAAAACAACTTTGCCAAAAGCAAAAGAACTGCGCCCGATCGTTGAAAAACTGATCACTTTGGGTAAACGCGGTGACTTGCACGCACGTCGTCAAGCAGCGGCACAGTTGAAAGAAGATCAATACGTTGCAAAACTATTTGATATCCTTGGCCCACGCTACAAAGAGCGCCAAGGCGGTTACGTTCGCATCATGAAAGCGGGCTTCCGTTATGGTGATATGGCGCCAATGGCGATCATCGAATTCGTTGACCGTGATCCTGCAGCAAAAGGCGCAGCTGACAAAGCACGCGTTGCAGCAGAAGAAACAGCAGCTGACGAATAAGATTTAAACCAGATC
>Ga0181601_10001619_pt1 | contig 19336 bp, 11 predicted proteins | sample 041ome_8_FD_133020 | JGI IMG/M metagenome (GOLD analysis project Ga0181601, IMG submission 133020) | Coastal salt marsh microbial communities from the Groves Creek Marsh, Skidaway Island, Georgia - 041407BS metaG (megahit assembly) | ecosystem: Environmental > Aquatic > Marine > Intertidal zone...
AAACCCTAAACCCTAAACCCTAAACCCTAAACCCTAAACCCTAAACCCTAAACCCTAAACCCTAAACCCTAAACCCTAAACCCTAAACCCTAAACCCTAAACCCTAAACCCTAAACCCTAAGTAACCCTAAGTAACCCTACCCCTCGATACAGGTAACCCTAAGTAACCCTAGGAAGAAAGAAGACCCTCGAAAAAGGAAGGAAGGAAGGGAGACGGTACGAGGAGCCAGATGAGAGAAAGAGATTGAGAGAGAGAGGAAAAAAACAACGCAGAAGGTTCGTGCGTGATATTTCTCGTTCTTGTTACATGTGTAGGCCCGGCGGCTACCGATGTTGTCCCTTGCCTAGATGTTCCCCGTATTGTTGTGCTCAAGCGGCGTTTTTTATTTGGTTTTCCGTCGAACAGCGGCGATGAACCCGGAATTGCGCGAATCGACGATGTATTTCTGCGACGCGCCTATCGCCCCGAAAGATGAACGCCGAAAAGACGGAAAGACCACAGGATCCTTGATTTTCGATTGCACGAATGCCGATTTGGGCGCTTCGGATGAATTAACGATTTCACCTCCGCTTGATTTCCCCGCTTGGCCCATTCGCCGATGTTGCGCCGTCTCGTCTAAAGAAAACTTCTTTTCTGCAAACGCCGTTTCCACGATACCCGCGTTCGCGCCAGCCATCGTGGATATCGGTTTCGGTATGTGCTTGCTCGTCGATGCATCGTCTTGTTCTTCATCAATCGGCCCTGGTTTCTTTGTTGTCGATTTGGATGACAACATTTTGCGTTCTCGTTTTCCAGTCTTTGCTCGAGCGAAAAAGTATACGCCTCGCTCGCGGGACTGCACCTTGGCTGTGATGAGCTCAAAATTCGTCGATCGATCTAATGACAAGCGTTGCGTCCATGTGGATTCGTCCGTCTTCGTTTCCATAACGAGCGCGACGTGCAATTTCGACATTGGGTCGACAAGTTGGGCAAATTTTTCATCCTTGTAGGGTGACGCGCTCGACGATGTCGTGAGCCTGGCGACCTCGCGATAAAACGTGTGACACGTAGTTCTCGCGCACACACCAACGACGCCAATCGTCATCGATCCGCCGTGCGCCGACGGGCAGCGAACCGGTACTGGAGTTTTAAATTTTTCCATATAAAATGCCGTATCGTGTGTCGCGTTGTGAAGTTCCACATGGTGGAGGAACGGCGTTCATCAACAGACGATGAACACTAGCAAGGGTTCATCAACAGAGGAAGAATGCTAGCATCAATATCTATCTCACTACAATATTACAACTGAGCGCTCAAACAGCTCCAACATGGGCTGCAGCATCGTCAGCGTCACTCTCATAAGGACCGCCGCGCGACGAATGTCGACTACATCGGTTACGGCTCGTCGCAACATGTGAACCCACCACCTTGAGCGTTGCGCACACGAAAGCGTCGCACTCGTTCTTCTTCTTCCGCGTGCATCGCTTTAAACTTTTCTGCAAATCCTTCTCGCGGTCTCTCTCGACCGCTCACGACGAATGGCGACGACTCGGAGGCCCACTCGTTTCGATACAGTTGCCCAACTCGCACCGCGTCGATGATTCCGCAACGTCCAGCTTCACGGCGGTGAACGCTCGTTGACTGCTGCCTCCGCGGTAACTCTCGATACCTCGTAAACGGCGTCGGTGTCGTCGTCGGTTCCTCAAACGCGTCGCCGTTCCACGGCGGGCGTCGTGTGTGCGCTCGACCGTTGTGGCCAGCCGTTTGACGAGTGGATGTGAACGCGTCGTCGTCGTCGTCGTCGTCGCCACCAGCGATGAACGACTCGTCATTCCGCCCGGGTTCTTCGCGAGCGGACGCTAAAAACGCCTCAATCGTCGCGTCGTCGATGTCGTCCCGCCCCAGTTGAATCAGTTGCTCGCGCACGGCGTCGACAGAGAGCGTCATCTTCTATGGCTTCAGCATTCACAGTTCGCGAAAAAGTTCGTACTTAGTAGCATCGCTCGCAGTACGAGTAGAAGTGTTTATCAGCAATCTGTTGTACAAATACAAATCGTATATCCCGTCTAAGAAGCAGTGTCGTCTCTCGTTACGACCAACGCATATTGGGTGGTGGCATGTTAGGTGGCATGGGTGGAGCCGCGCCCATGCCAGAGGGTGGCAGAGGCGCTCCATTCGGTGGTGGCATCGGCGGTGGGAATGGTGGCGGCGCGTCGCCAAAGTGTGGAGTCATGTGAGCATTCATGGCGTGCAACTGGTTCATCAGGTTGAGATTGGCCAACGGTGGCATCGGTGGCGGTCGCAGAGGCGGTCCCGTGCCAAAAGTGACGCCAGATGGAACAAACTGCGCGGGCATGGGCGGTGGAGGTTGATGGTGCACTGGTGGCGGCGGCGGCTGGCGCTGTTGCCGCGCGAATTCTTGCAAAGAAATGCCTCCGTCGTCTGAGATGCCGAGTGCGGACATGTCTTGTTGCAGGTTCCTCCACGAGTCGACACTCATCAAACCGTCGCCGACGCTCGCGGATTGTTTCATCCCGTCTTCATCCTTGGTTTCACCTTTGAATCCATGTATCTTGCCGTAGCGGTACATTTCTAACAGCTCCTGCTCGAATTCACCTCGAGCTTGCAGATCGAGGTACTTTTCGTACAGTTTGATTGCCGTTCGAGCGTCTTCAATCGAATCGTGCGTCTCGCCTTGAATGTCCTCGCTCAGCAGGTAGGTGGCTAGGAATTTTAAGGAGAGCTTGCGCTGTCGTTTGAAATGAAAGAGCTCCACTGTATCAATCACCTGTTCCGGTGGGACGACAATGTTGATCATTTTGAAATCTTGCTTCAAACCGTGGCCAATAAAGATGCAACCTGCGTCGATGAGATAGCGCAACTTGAGGTATGCGTGTTTGAGCTGCGTGATGAAATGAGGACTGGAAGCCGGATCCAAGTCACCCGGAACGAGTCCGCTAAATCGAGTGAGATAGTCGTGAACTGGTTCGACTGCTCGAATATAGTCGTCGATGATGGGCGTCAGTTTTTGTTCTCCCTGGCCACGAACGACGGACACGCGCGCGAGACCGAGTCGCGCCGGAACCGACTCGTATTCGCTGCCGTCGTCCCTCATCGCCATGACAGCGGGGGCGAGAGAAACAAACTCTGCGTCGATTCCAAGTAGCACGCCTGGACCTGGAGTATCTTCGCCGACGCAAGAAAATGGATTGAACGGAACTCCCGCAGGAATTGGCATCCCAAGCGTAATTTTCTTGTAGAGCTCAAACGTGATGGGAGACGGCGGCAACGGCAACGGCTCTGGCTTGTCAACCTTTGTGTACATGCACAGACACGGAATCTTTAGCTGACCGTACAATTGAGTCACCTCGTCACGGGAGACTTGCGAGACGACGAAATCGTTGAAGAGCAACCACTCGTTAGGATTACCCGGGGCAGACGCGCGGGCGGCGAGCGGTGTCGTCAGAGCTTCAGCCTTGGAATCAATCTTGGACTTTGGCGAACCGTCACCGTTGGCGGTCGTGACCTTTGCGGCGCCCGCAAACCTGGGTAGGGGAGAAACTCCCGGCGTACTTCCTGGTTTCTTTGGCGAGGCTGTAAAGTCGCCAGCGACATCCACATATGGTGGTCGAACTTTGATAAAGCTCACCAAGTGACCACAAATATCAGTTGTCTTTGTCTGTCGAAGGTCTGAACCCTTTTTGATTTCTTCGTTGATGTCGCGACTGAAGACAACCAATCCCGTGAGCTCGTAAGTCGTAGCGTTTGGATCATCTTGAAACTGAGACTTGTCCAACGCGTGTCGAGCTTCCAGAGTTTTCTTCCCTGCATCTAGACTCACTTGAATAAAATGCGGCAACCACTGCTCCTCTACTTTGCCAGAAAATGCGTCCGACGTAGGATGGGCAAAGCTATCAACGCCCCACCAGTTCAAGTCTTTTAGATCGTGCATTCCTAAATTGACAGAAAGAACCGTCGGGAGCGAAAGCGGAAGACGATTTTGCTTCATTCGGGTGTACGCCTTGTGACCTTCACACCACGCGCGCATCTCTTGAGAAACTGCCAACGACTTTGAAAGCAGATCAACAAAAGACGGCCTCGGCGCGTCGCGCGAAGACGGATACTGCAAATCTATTTGAAAGTTTCTGATCTCCTTTGATGAAGTCACCGCACACTGCGTGCATTTGAGAGATTCATTTGAAATCGTTCCAAATATCGATTCGCACGCCGTCGGGCCGATCGGTGCGACGTCTCCCAGCGCCTGCCTGCGTGAAAGTTCCTCTTTGTTGAGCTGCTCGAGTATGAAGCGCAGGAAAGCTTGTACTCGGCGAATCGGCGAGTGCTCGGCTCGAGCTTCGAGTTCGTCGCGACCTTCAATCAGACCGAGTGCGGCCGCCTCACGAACCTGGCGCAGAGTTCGTAGAAAGTTGAGGGGCTGCGTCGCCAAACCTGCTGGACAGGTACGAAGCATGTGCGATAAGAAGGACATTTCACACGTCAAACAAAACTCACGCTCGCACGTGTGACCGACAACCTTTGAACGCAATTCGGGCACAAAGTTCAGCAACTGAAGCACTGGATTGACGTAGCAATTCGCGAGATCGTTTGTCAATCCCGGCAGGCGAGTCTTGTTGTAGGCGGCGAAATCGAATTCTTCATAGCGCCTCTCCGCCGTCATGGCTGACCGGTTGCACTCCACGCGAGTGTAAACATCAGGCAAACCTTTCTTCTTTGTTTCGATAACTTTTGCTCCATGAAGACTTGAATTCGATTTGAATTCAGCCTTGGCGGGATTTACCTCTTCAGCCGTGAGTCCGCATGCCAACAGTTCTTCCGGAAGCGTGAAATGCTGCTGAGACAATACCGACTCATCGACGGGCGCCGTCGGAAACGATTCTGCATTCACGTAAGGTTCTTCGTTGGAACTGTACACGTGCACCCAGCCCGAATCGTCATTGAACGCCACAAGTTCTCCTGACGACGACACGCACTGACCAACTATAGATGCGCCGTGCGTATCAATCTGGTAGGAGAATGGCGCGACGGCGGGGTTCGTGACGTCTAAAGTTTGACACGCGCCTGTTCTTCCCACTATGCTAAGTGTGGGTGAATCGTACCCGTGATTGAATGCAACCGACACTGGACCGGCTGGGAACTGGATTTGGTTCAATAAACGCGCGCTGTAGCGCACGTCAAACACTTTTATAAACTGATCAACCACAACCTGACCGCCACGAATGCTCGTTCCGCAAGTCACCACCAGATCACCCTTGCACGTCAAACCAGTGACTCGACCCGACCCGTGCGCAGTGGCGACCAACTCTTGCCTCAACGAGTTTCGCGCGTCTCTAAAACTGAGCTCGCCGTTCACTCCTCCCACGACGAGTAAACCCCGCTGTGTGCCCCAATCCAGCGTCTCAACGCCCTGCGACGTCTCCGTCGATTTTATCAGCAAACCTCGAGTCATGTCGTACTGCTCCACGACAGGCGTCGATCTACCTACGAAAAGTTTTGCAGCTATTCTACCACTTTGGTGCTGGTACGCCATCGCCTTGAGAGCGCTCCGCTCACCGTCGTTCGACGCGCACGAGAGCGTCTTCGCACCGCTCGAGGTGTGATAGGTGACGCCTGATGCGCTCAGACTTAATGCTCCTCCGGCGAGCGGCGAAATGGACGTGATGGCGTGCGCGTGCGCCTCCACGGACACGTGACGAGCGAGCGTTGGCGCGTACATCGCAGTGAGCCAACCATCTTCCGTACCACACCACAAGAGCTCCTCACCGTTATCAAAACCGATCGACGTCACGCTCGGTGGAGCGTGACCCTCGTCCAACAGTTCCGTCTGAAGCGTCGTCGCCGCGTCGAACGGGTACGAAGGGAGGAGCGTGGTGGGCGCGTACCCTCCGTAAGGTACCCCTTCCATCGCTAGCGGCTCCGCAACACCGGTGCGTCACCGTCTGACGGGCGGTTCCGCGTTGGTCGGGCGTGTCTTCGTGCGTTCCTTTTGCGCCTTCGTATGGGTAAACAGAATGTATCGTCTCAAAAAAGGAAGGGAGACCTCACTTCGCGTCGTCGTCGTCGTCGTCGTCGTCGTCGTCGTTCAATCGTTCAGTCGATCGGTTGCGCGAGAATGACGACACCCACGCCTAGGGGCAGACAAACACCGCAACCAGCAGTGGGGACGGAGTATTCGCTACCTGTCCTATGGAAACACGCGATGCGCATGTACGGACGATGGCAAGGATACGCGTGGTCGGTGGTAGTTGTCGCGTCGGGAGCGGCGTACGCGGCGTCGCTAGCGATTCGAGAGAAACCAAGGAAGAGTTAGACGCGGGGTGTGGAGAAAAGTGGGTAAAGTGGAACCGCGGCGCGACGTTTGTTTGTTGTAGTGTTAGAGTTGTTAGAGTTGCTTAAGATTACATTGAACGGTTACTCCCTATGCGCGACCACCCCGACGAAAGGATGCTTGCTCGCCAAACATGCTCGCCCGAGCGGCAACAGAACCTTTGACGTATTCCTCGCCATTTTCAGCCTTGGGCGAGGCGACGCCGCGCGATGACTTGGACGGTGGCGTTCGAGACGCGTCCTCAAACGCGGCCAATTTGGACGCGACGCTCGTCAACTCTGGCGCCGGTCGCTCGTTTTCTCTCGCCGCGGGCACGGGCTCTTTCTGTTTTTCCCTATCAACGACAAAGTCTGCTTTTTTCACTCTGTTTGGTTGACTCGCGATGTTTTCCACGACTCTTGCGGGAGCGCTTGCGCGAGACTTGACTGGACCATCGTTGCCGTCGGAATCGAAATCGTCATCCGAAGCGTCGCTGTCCTCATCGACGGATCGGTTTCGCCTAGCTACCGCAGCCGCCCAAGCGGCGTTACCGTGTACTTCCTCTGCAGTGACGTTGGCAACGCTTGGTACTGGCATACTGGCGGTTTGACTCGCCCGCTGCGACGTGGAGCGCACGACGGGTGACGTCGCCGCTGGGCGAATCGAGACGGGTGAAGCTTGAACTCGTTCGGGCTCGCGCGGCCGCGGTGCCGGCGCGGGCGCAACCCGAGGCCGAGGTTGCGAGGTAGTCACGCCCCCACCATCATTTACCTTGAAAATATTGGACGACGCGGACAATGTCTGCGGAATCTCAACATCCGAGACGTGTCGAGGAGTAGAAGGAGGAGCCTCTGGCTGAGCGACGGCTGACGCGGGCGCGGGAGCTTCCCGCGACGGCACCTCATGAGTGGTTTCGACGACCGTTTCGACGGATTGTTCCTCCGTTAATTTCAAAGGCGGTGATACTTCAGGTAACTCTGCGATGAGTTCTTGCGCTTTCAAAATGTCTTCCTTTAATGCGTTCTCTGCGTCGTCCGCTCGCACACCTGTGAGCTTTTCCAACTCTGCAAGTTGTCGTCGAAGACTCTCCATCTCGTCCTGCGTTCCCGCCAAAGTCGTGGTCACCGCCGCAGGCTCGCTCGACATCATTCTCTCGTTCGCGTTCGCCTGTTCGAAACGCACCTCTCGATCGAAAGCCTCCTCCTCGAGAAACTCCTCCTCAAAGACTGATGTTTTTCTCTCGCGTTGCCGAAGAGGCTCGGCGACCGCCGGTTCGATAGCGCGCCTCGAAACCGGTTGCGCGGGCGCGCGAGACGTCGCCTTCGTCGCCACTCTTTCACTCTCATAGGCATCTTGCGCCATCCTAGGCGACTGGTAAGACGAATACGCGGGTTGTTGATGAGGAACCGTCGGCGCATGGCACGAAGCGTTCTGGTACGCCGCCGTGAACCCGCTGTACCCAAAAGCTATCGGAGCTGACGGCTGCGGATCGTTGGGATGTGGCAATTGAGGCGCTCTCAAAACCACCGGTTCCTCGTCGTAATCCTCATCCAAACCCAACCACGACAGCCATCCTTCATCCTTGTTGTGCGGTTTCATAGAAGGTAACACCTCTCCCGGTGTCACAAACGCCGCAGCGTAGGCTGGATTTCCGCCTCCTCCGTGCGGGGCGAGCATCAACAACTCGCATTCGTAATCACCAATGTTAATTTTGCGTCCAGGGGACAATCCCGCGACGTATTCACCGTGCGCCAACCGCGCGCCGTCCGGGTGCGAGTGTAACAGCATGACGTTCGACTGCATCGGAATTGCGAGCAATCCTTCCCTCGACACGCCTCCACCACCGGCCCGCCCCTCGTTCCCTCGTCGTCGGGCGTAGCTCACCACCCAACACTGCGCCTTGGTCGGCATCTTTGACTTTGTCGCTGAAACAGATGCGCTCTGAGGTTGGACACTTTTGAGTCTCTTAATTTTCAACCAGAGCACTTCACCGGCTCGCGGGAGAACGGAATGGAAATATACTGGACGTTGGTAAAGATGAGAATACAAATATGCAACACGGGACGGATTCTGAAGAAACAAAGTACCTAAAGCGAAGCTATACGGAACCGTCCTCCATGGGGAAATACATACGCTCGGATATGAAGGCTTCCATATCGCCCGGCTTCGGATGCAACTGCGCCATGTCGATGTCGTATGCGTGGTTAGCCACCGCGACAGCGACGTGACGGGAGATTTCACGAATGCGCGAGACAGGGGGGTATATCGTGCCTTTTTTCACATCCTCGTCCGGTAGAATGGCTGCGAGCGCCTTGGCGGCACATAAAAAGAAGGAATCCGGAACCTCCCTCGCCTTGATGGATACAGACGCGAAGCCTACGCCAGGGAAGATGAACATGTTATTGCCCTGTCCAGGCGTGTGTGTCTTCCCGTCGATGGTGACTGGGTCGAAAGGCGAACCAGCCGCAAACAGACACTTTCCTTTACTCCAGGTGTACGCGTCAAAAGCAGTGATCTCAGCTTTTTCTGTTGGATTTGACAGCGGAAAGACAATCGGTTTGCCGATGTGATCGCAGAGACTTTCAATGTGCTCACGCGTGAAAACGGGACCGAAACCGGACAAACCAAAGAGCGCGTGCGGTTTGACGCGATCGATCAGCTCTCCGAGATCATCGCACGGCTCTACGCCGACCTGCGCAAACAACTTTTTCTGAACCGACAGGGCTTGGAAATTATCTCGCTGATCCGTAATCAAACCTTTGCTGTCCATGAGCCAAATGGCGCGCTTTGCTTCGACTTCGCTCAAACCTTCGCTCATAAGCAGGTGCGTGATTTGCGTCGCGACACCAATGGCTGATGAACCGGCACCGAAGAAGATGATGCGAGCCTCTTTGATGGGCGTTCCTTGCGCTCGCAGCGCGTTAATCAAGCCCGCCAAAATCGTCGCGCCAGTTCCTTGAATATCGTCGTTGAAACATAAAACTTTGTGGCGCAGCGATTCTAGAAGTCTGAAAGCATCCTCAGTCTTGAAGTCTTCGAATTGTATCAGGCAGTTCGGCCATTTATCTTTGACTGCGAGGCAAAACTCAGTCACGACGGCGAGATGCGCGTCGCCGCTCAGACGCGGTTCGTCGGCGCCCAGATAGTAATCGTGCGACCGCAAGTTTTCGTTATTCGTTCCAAGATCCAAGCACACTGGCATCGACTTTGCAGGGTCGAAACCACCGCTAGCGACGTACAGGGACACTTTACCCACGGAGATCGCCATCCCATTAGTGCCCAAATCGCCAAGGCCAAGCACTCGACCGCCGTCTGTGACGACGATGATTTCAACGTCATCGGATGGCCAATTATCCAGCATTCGTCGCATGACGCCAGAATCTTTGCGCGTAAAGTACATACCGCAACGATTCCTATAGAGCGCGTCAAAGTTCAAACACGCCTCCCCTACGGTTGGAGTGTACACGATGGGCATCAAGTCCTCCAAGTGTTCGACCAACACTCGATAAAACAGCCGCTCATTTTGCATGTGCAGATTCTCCAAGAAAATGTAGCGGTTCATATTGTCTTGAAAAGCATTCAGCTGCGTCCACGCTCTCTTCACCTGCACCTCCACCGTCTCATACTTGCGCGGCAACAAACCGCGCAGTCCCAACCGTTCGCGCTGAGTAAACGTAAAGCCGGTGCCCTTGTTCAAAGACGGCGAATCCAATACCGCTGTTCCGCGGGCGTTGAGCACGTTATCCATGGTTGACCCGACGTTGGTTTTCTGACGTTTCTCACAAACACGCACCGACGATTACCAACAATTCACACCGAGATGAGTGAACGACTGACTGAATGAACTAACGACTTCCTACGTATGCGTACGATGCCGCAAACGCGAATCGGCGGTTCGATTTGTCTTCAGACGGACACGCGACGCGACACACGACGAAGCTGTGAACGGTATACACCGGGCTCTAGCTTTCTTTGACGCGAGCGGCACTGACGCGCGCACCGTAGTCGGTTGGATGCTGGATGTTGGGCAATTGGCGATTCGTCGTAGGCTCTCACGTAAGAGAGATCGAACTGCAAGTTTACTACTAATCTCTAGTATTTCGTCGATGTGGGACTACGTTTAGGCCACGACGGTAGTAGGCGAACAAAATGTAAAACGAAATGCAAGACAGGGAAAAGAAGGGGAACAGGACGTGGTGAAAAGTCTGATTGCATCGACGAGTGTAACGCGAATCACAAACGAAAACGTACACAAAGGGCTGAACCACGTGAAGAAAAAAACCGACGTGAGGACGCGTTCTAGACGTATTAGTTGTACTTGGACGCGTCGATGTAGACGATACCCTTCGGGACGCCCGTCGGAGTGACCCATTGTCCGTCGTTGCACGGTTGAGGGCAGAACTTGACAGTGCCCTCCGTGTCGATCGCCCAGACGTTGAAATCACCGACGGTGACCATCTTGGCTTGAATGTTCGGTATGAGCGTCCAGCTGGAGACGGGTCGAGTGACGGGCCAGCCCCACAAGCCGTCGGACGCGTCGTGGCCGTTCTTGAAAAAGCTGAGCCTCGCATCCATTCGGTATACTTTGTTCGTTTCAGACGTGCAGTAAACGTAATCGAGAGAAACTTCACACTGTCGGGCGGTGCGACCCTCTGGAAAATCGGTGTGAATTCCTGTCCCCGAGCACGGCAGTACGCAGGCCCACACCCAACCGCTTGTGGAAGGGTTAGTGGGACTGTGCGTGAGACCGTACAAGTACTGCTTACCGACGGCGACTTGTTTTAAACCTCCCGGCATTACCCGCCAGGCGCCCGAGTTATCGGCCGGCTTGGCATAGTACTTGTTATCTGTTCTGACGTAGTACGCCTCTTCGAGCCCGACATCGATAGACTCGAGCGATCCGGGCAGCGTACCTGATGGCACAGATTGCCAATTGCTTGAATTGATGTTCAAGTTGTCGATGGTTGACTTGTACACGGTGTTGTCATTCTTGACAGCCCAGAGGTCATTGTAACCGGCGTGAATAGACTTAAACGTGCCCTCGGCTCTGTGCCAGAACTCATCCTTGTCTCGTTCGAGTACGCTGTACACGTTATTTTCAGTTGCGTTACTCAACGCGATAATCTTACACAGAATCGGGCATTCTTCTTGGCAGTGTCCCCACGCCCATTTAATGGACGTCGAGCCCATGTGCTGGCTCATGCGTCGATTCCAGTATAAGTTTCCGCCCGCGGGCACGGGTTCGATGCACTCCGCGTTCCTCATGGGCGTGTCCACGTTACTGCCACCGACTTCGAAAATTTCGTCTCCCAGCGAGTTGACGAGCATGAAACCATATTCGCACTCATCCGCGACTGTCGCCGTCACCGTGTACTGCTTCGTCGTCGGCACGCGATTCATCGTCGTAAACGTCCAATCGCCGCCGTCTTGCGGCGGGCACTTCGTCAGGAGCTTCACCGACACGATGCTGTTCTCGAAAAACTCCGGATGTGCCAGCCTAAAACTTTCCGGCGGGCATCCAGCCTCCACGGTGAACGTCACCGCGCGCGAGTTCGTGCCAAGCCTCGAGCGCATCCACGCGTGACCGCCTGCCATCGCGAGCATCGTCGCGACGATCGCGCTCGCGCACGCCGTCGAGGACGCGCGTCGCCGGAACCCATCGCTCGCGCTCCGACGTTCGCCCGCGATGAGCGTCGAGCGCTCGTCCGCGCGCGCACCGTCCATGGCGTTAACCCTTGCGTACGGCGCCGGTTTGTGACGCTCGCGGGTGTTGTGGGTGTTGGACCTCTTGCTCGCGGGTGTTGGGACCTCTTTTTTTTTTTGTGACCGTCATCAACGCTTTATTTTTTTGTGGGTTGATGGTTTAGGGTTTACGACCCTAAACCCTAAACTTTCCTGCGCCTTGGAAGATGTTTAGGGAGTCCCTACCCTATTTTCTTGATTCATGAACGGTGATTCATGACAACAAAAATCGCACACTCTTCCGTCCTCGTCGACGTGCGAACAGAGGAAGCTCGACGGATGCCCGCCTCAGTGGTCGTCCACTCCGCTCCGTCCGCTCCGGGATGGCGACGATGGTGGCGACGACGGACGTCGAAGAGGGCGACGGTGGTGGTGACGGCGGTGGTGACGGTGATGGCGGCAGTCGGGTCAGTCGAGGGGGTGAAGACGCGACAAAGAAAGACGGGCGTTGCCGAGGCAACGAGGACGAGGACGAGGTCTCGGGGTTCGTCGTCTCAGGCGACGGAACGACGACGACGACGAAAATGAACGGCGAGACGCGACGGTCATCGGCGAGCGGGGATGAACCGCTCGAGGCGAGGACAGGACGGGCGAATCAGAGGTATAACGCGGCGAACCAAAGGTTGGTGGCGGGTTGCATCTGCTATCGGCGTCGGATCTCTGCGTCTGCGTCCGAGTCCGCGTCCGCGTCCGCGTCTACGCAGACGGACGTGTACGTGTCGACTCGAGAGACCGGACCGGGAGAGAATTCGAACGGAGATGAACATCGTTGCGATTACGAGGTGCTCATGCTCAACTCGAAGAAGGGACCTCGCGGAGCGGACGACGGGCGCGACCTCATTTTCCCCAAGGGTGGCTGGGAGACAGACGAGACGAGCGCCGAGGCGGCTGCTCGCGAGAGCATGGAGGAAGGCGGCGTGCGTGGGCGAATATCGACGCTCCAGAACACGTATGAGTTTGTGTCTCGTTCGCGCGTGAGGGCTGGTCACGACGGTGACGAGGCCAAGTGCGTTGCTCACGTCTTCACCATGGAGGTGGAGGAGGAGCTCGAGCGTTGGCCCGAGGAGCGGGTCCGCACTCGGCACTGGTTGACCCCGGCCCAGGCGTGGTGTAGGTGTAAACACGATTGGATGCGCGACGCCTTGAAGGCATGGATGTCCACGCTGGAAGGATGACGCCCACCTTCGCGAGCGCGCTGGGCGCGTTAGTTTTTTTTGCATCGCGTTAGAACAACCTGATGATGTAGTATATTCTTCCATTCGTGGCGATCGACGACATCTTCGTTTCCCCTTTACTAGTTTAAGCGCGAAAGTGGTTACGAACATCTGTTATGCATTACACGGGATGAAATTCAAATTTTCGATTTTCTCCTAAGTGCCCTCTTGACTCACATGAAAGAATACCGGAAGACGTCGCGTTTAAAATGGCGTCGTCTCTCTAGGCTCCGCACATGACGCAGTCCTCCTTATTCGCCAAAGAACATGCTAGCTTGGCGGCGAGGTACGCTTCCTTCTCTTCGTCAGACATCTTGTCGAGATCAGCCTTGGTCGGTTTTCTTGGGCTCTTCGGCGCTTCGTTCTCCTTGTCAACCTTGGCCGACGCCTTTTGCTTGACGTCGACGGTGAACTTGATAGCGTCCGCCGCGGCTCGAGATCGGAGGTAGTACATACCCGTCTTCAAACCCTTCTTCCAAGCGTAGAAGTGCAAAGACGTGAGCTTACCGCTGTTCGGATCACTCATGTGCACGTTGAAAGATTGGGATTGATCGATGAAGGCGCCTCTGTCGGCAGCCATGTCCACCAAGATTCTTTGCTTGATTTCCCAAACCGTCTTGTAAATTGCCTTGAGGTTGTCCGGGATTTCCAAGTCAGCCACGGAGCCGTTGTTACCGATGAGGGAGTTCTTGAGTTCCGGATCCCACAAACCAAGTTCGGTAAGGTCAGAGAGCAAGTGCTGGTTCACGACGGTGAATTCACCAGAGAGGACGCGACGGGCGTAAATGTTGGAAGTGTACGGCTCAAAGCACTCGTTGTTGCCAAGAATTTGAGAGGTCGACGCGGTCGGCATCGGCGCCACCAACAAAGAGTTGCGAACACCGTGCTGCGCGATGGCAGCACGCAAGCCAGCCCAGTCGTGTCTGTCTCCACCTGGCATTTCCGTGAGACCCCACATGTCCGGTTGTAAGATGCCTTTGCTCACCGGAGAGCCTTCGTACGAGCTGTACGTGCCATCGACAGCCGCAATCGCGTTCGATTCCGTGAGCGCCGCGAAATAGATTGTCTCAAAGATTTCAGCGTTGAGCTTCTTCGCTTCCGGAGAGTCGAACGGCATGCCGAGGAGGATGAAGACATCAGCCAAACCTTGAACGCCGAGACCAATTGGACGATGGCGCATGTTTGAGTTTCTCGCCGTCTCAACCGGGTAGTAGTTGACGTCAATGATGCGGTTGAGGTTGCGGGTAACCTTGCGCGTGATTTCGAATAGCTTGGAGTGGTCGAAATAGCGTTCCTTGCACTTCAAGGAACCGACAAGCTTCTTCACTTCAGTTCGGCCCGTCGGGGAGGACGGGTTGTTCTCGATCACAAAGCGCGGGAGAGCAATGGAAGCCAAGTTGCATACGGCAGTCTCTTCCGGGCTCGTGTACTCGACGATCTCCGTGCACAAGTTGGAAGACTTGATGGTACCGAGGTTTTGCTGGTTGGACTTACGGTTGCACGCATCCTTGAAGAGCATGTACGGGTTGCCCGTCTCGACTTGAGATTCGAGGATCGCAAACCACAACTGTTGAGCCTTGACAGTCTTCTTGCCCTTGCCTTCGGCTTCGTACTTTTGGTACAAGGCTTCGAATTCTTCACCCCAGCAATCAGACAAGCCCGGGCATTCGTTCGGGCACATGAGAGTCCATTCGGCGTTCGCTTCGACGCGCTTCATGAACAAGTCGTTCGTCCACAAACCGTAGAAGAGATCGCGCGCGCGAGCTTCCTCCTTGCCGTGGTTCTTGCGCAAGTCAAGCCAGTCGAAGATGTCCGCGTGCCACGGTTCGAGGTAGATGGCGAAGGCACCCTTGCGCTTTCCGCCACCTTGGTCGACGTAGCGAGCCGTGTCGTTGAACACGCGCAACATCGGGATGATACCGTTGGAGGTACCGTTGGTGCCGCGAATGTACGAAGACGTGGCACGAATGTCGTGAATGGACAAACCGATACCACCAGCAGACTTGGAAATGCAAGCGCACTCCTTGAGCGTGTCATAAATGCCTTCGATGGAGTCTTCCTTCATGCAGATCAAGAAGCAGGAGGAAAGCTGCGGTCTCGGGGTACCGGCATTGAAGAGCGTCGGGGAGGCGTGCGTCATCCAACGCTCGCTGAGCATGTGGTAGGTGTCGATAGCCTTTTCGACATCCTCCTTGTGGATGCCGATCGCAACGCGCATGAGAAGGTGCTGCGGGCGCTCGACAACCTTACCGTTGATGCGCAACAAGTAAGATCGCTCCAACGTCTTGAAGCCAAAGTAATCGTAATCGAAATCTCTGTCGTAAACGATTTCGGCGTCGAGCTTTTCGGCGTTCGCCTTGATGATTTCCCAAACGTCATCGGCAAGCAACGGCGACCACTTGTTGTTTCTCGGGTTGACGTGTTCGTACATCATCTTCATCGTGTCCGAGAACGACTTCTTGGTCGTCTTGTGCAAGTTGGAGACGGAAATACGCGCCGCGAGGAGGGCGTAGTCGGGGTGCTTGGACGTCATCGAAGCCGCAGTCTCAGCGGCGAGCTCATCGAGCTCCATCGTCGTCACGCCCTTGTACACACCGAGGCACACCTTTTGCGCAACCAAAGTCTGTGGGTTTCGGTCGAAGCGAACGAAGATCAAAAGGTTAGTTTACATTCGTTTCGATTTCCATCTCGAGTCCGTCTTCACCAGGTCGCCGACGGCGTCGTCGACCGGAAAGATTATTCTATTCCTCAGCCGCGCGCGTCTCAACGTCCGGAACACAGTTTCAAAAACTCCACCTGTCGATCTGCCCATCGCACGGCCGCGGAGGCCTCTTCCGCGCGAACCCAACGGCGGAGAAGGGCGAAAAAGACGGCAGAAATATTCACTTCAAACGATTTCTCCTCTCTGGTCCGCCCGCGGCGTCGCCCGGGTCCCGCGCGGGGTTGACAGGTGCGACGAGATTTTTGAATTTTCTGCGCGCCGTTGCAAAGAGAAACGGAGACGATGTCATCGTCGCTCGCAGTCGTCGCTCGCACGCACCGGGTCGCAGAACTCTTGGCTCAAGCCATAGCTCAACTTTTTGATTCTCGCGGTAATCTTATCGAACGCCACCGGTTCTTCGCGCCCATCGCGCTTGACGACGTAGAGAGCCATTCCTCCCTCTGCGTGTGCTTTGTGACGACGTCGTTCGTTTTCTTCCGTTTCAAGCTGCGCATGCGTGATACTTTTCAAACAAGAGACTGATGGGCCAAGTGGTGCAAGTTGACCACATCATTGTAAGTTGGATATACGAACCGTCACTTGACTGTACGACGGACGACGGACGACGACGACGACGACGACGACGACGACGACGACGAAGAGTACGGCTATAGCGAATAGCGAAGATCTCGACTTTGGACGTTTGCGATACTTCATTATCCACGACGACGATGAAAACGTACGAGATGACGACGATTACTTTTATGACGAAGAAGACGAAGACGATCTCGCGTGGTACGAGGATTCCGACGGCTATTAGTTCGTTTAGCGCATACTTTCAATGAAACGTTTAATCTAGTAGCTCGGTGGATCCAGAGGCTCGGTCGTCTCTGCTGGGTCGTAGAGGCAAAAGCGTTCCTCGATGCAGTCGTGCGTGCGAGGCGTGAGCTTGATGACGGTGTTGAGAGGAATGGACAGCGTCGCCGCCTCGACTCGATCGAAACCGGCAAAGTAGGCGTAAATGAGTCTCAAGACGCCCTGGTGCCCGACGATGAGGACATCTTCGCGGTACGATTCGAGCTCTTGAATGAGCGGATCGAGTCGAGCGATGACATCGAGGTAGCTCTCGCCACGCGGGTAACGATACGATAGCTTGTTTTGACGTCTGAGCTCAAACTCTGCGGGATACGCCGCCCGAATCTCCTCGTACGTCATACCATCGCATACGCCGGCGTAAATTTCGTCCAGATTTCGCAACACTCGAGGTGCCATTTGAACCCAAACGCTGTTTACGCTCGTCTTGATCTTCTCGTGTTGAATGTGTCGCGCCGTGAGAATGGTGCGCTGCAATGAAGAAGTCCACAGCCTCGTGGGACGCGGTTCGCCCGTTTTCGGGTCTCTCGACACCACTTGATCCGCGAAATCAGCCAGTTTGAGCGCGTAATTTTCTCCCATTTGCGTCAGGACGGAATCACCACCAACCTTTTGCAAGGCGTTGTACTCGGACTGGCCGTGTCGAGACAGATAAATGGAGCACGTCGTTGCGTGCATATTCGAAAGAAACTGCGCGATTCGGCCGAGCAGGTAACCGTGCACGCGGTTCGACTCGACTCGTCGCCCGCAATCGATGAGCTTGATGAAGGACAAGTCATCCTCTTCCGGATCCACCCCCATGGGCTGATACTCCTTTTCGTAATTCCTAACCCGCTGCATAAAGTCTTCAAACGCTCGCTCGGGCGTCATGATGCCGTCGTAGTCACAGTTGCTAATCTTTGCTATGCGAATGTTCTTCTCTACCACCGCCTCGTCTGTGCATATAGATTCGATGAATAAAAGCTTGAGTGGCAACGCCGAGAGCTGATCCACGATCCACCGACGCCGTTCTCTCGTGCTATTCGTCGCGTCAAAGATGGCGACGCGGCCGCTATCGACGCCGCGCTGCTCGAGAAAAGACATGGAATCCTCTTGAAAAAGAAAGTCAATCATATCCTTGAGCGCGGCTTGGGCAAACTTCATGCGCACCGCCTTGTTATCGCTCGCAAAGTAATCGGACGTTTGCCCGGCTCCGGCGAATTTGCGGCGATATTCGCCAACGTTAAAGACGCGAGTGTTTGCGCCGTGGAAAAATCGTAAATACTGACACAGTCTCTTAGCCATGTGCGTCTTCCCTCTCGCCGGCAAACCAACCATGACGAGCACGTGCTTCTCACCAATGATGCCTTGGTCCCCGTACTTTGGAGGTGGAATGCTCTGCGGCGTCGGATTCGCCCCAAACTGCTCTTTAAATTCCGCAAATGTTTCAGGAAAGGATCCCGGATGGTGCGCCGACGCCCGTTCATCCGGAGCGCTCGTGCTCAAGGTTGAAGCATCCGGCGCCGCGGTCTCGTCATCCGATCCGTTCGGCGCAAACCTCGATCCGTCTTCATCCGCCGCCCTCTTTCTCAAATCCGCTTCCTTTTCCGCCTGCACCGCCGTGGGTGACCCCGGAGTCGACCCCGTTCCTCCTTGAAGCGTGCTCATAAATCTGTGCACCCTCGGCGGGCTCACCGAAGACGACGGCAAGAAGGACGCCACCGAGACGGATTTACCACGCATACCACCCCCTCCGAACCCCCTCCTTCCCGATCGCAAGTTCCCGACGACGTCGCCGTCCTCGTCGCCGTCGTCGCCGCCCTCCTCCGGTCCTCGCGGCGACGCAGCCTCCAACAAAATCCTCCCCGCGGCTTCGACGCTCTCTCGTTCCACCTCGCCCCGTCGCGGCGGTTTCCGCGGTCGCCCAACCGCGCGATCCACGCCCGTCGTCGCCACCACCGCCCCGGACGTCCCCTCGCCCCTTCCCCTCGATCCCCCGCCGCGTTCGCGCGCGCGCGCGTCTTCATCATCGTCCCCGTCGAACGACATTCTTCCCACAGCCTGTTCGAGCACCCCCGTCGTCCCTTCGTCGTCGCCGGCCTCGCTCGACGCCCCCGAGGTCCGTCGTCCGTCCCCGGTGGTTCCATCGGGTCCGTCCGCCATCTCCGTCGTCCGTCGTCGGTTTCCCGCGCGCGCCCTTCTCCAGCGTACCAGTCCAGTCCAGTCCATCCGTCCAGTCCAGTCCAGTCCAGTCCAGTCCAGTTCATCTTTCTCGTCTGTGCGGTACGTTTCAAATTTTGGTTCATATAGTGCGTGGACGAAGACGAAGACGACGACGACGACGATGATGACGTCGTCATACGCTGCGACGAACGGACGGACGGGTACGGACGGACGGACGACGGACGGACGGACGGACGGCGATGGCGATGGCGATGGCGACGATGACGCTCGGCGGGGCGGCGGGACGGGCGATGACGCACGCGACGGCGTCGACGACGTCGTTCGCTCGCGCTGGCGCT
>Ga0181601_10001622_pt1 | contig 19331 bp, 17 predicted proteins | sample 041ome_8_FD_133020 | JGI IMG/M metagenome (GOLD analysis project Ga0181601, IMG submission 133020) | Coastal salt marsh microbial communities from the Groves Creek Marsh, Skidaway Island, Georgia - 041407BS metaG (megahit assembly) | ecosystem: Environmental > Aquatic > Marine > Intertidal zone...
ATACATTCATCCGTATTGATTACGATTGTGTTTTCACCCTCGTAAAAACAATCCACTGGGCACACTTCGATACAGTCTTGATACTTACAGTTAATACACTCGTCGGTGACTATGTATGTCATCTTTTGCCTCAAAGAAAAATTTTACCATTTGGTAAAAAATAGATCCATGCGACGCGTTTGGTCAAGTAAAAACTTCAGAAAAAGTTTTTATGGGTGTTGTTAGATTAAACCACCTTGCCCGCCAGCACCTAGTAGTATGATTGTGAATTCGGCTAAGACGAATCTTTCAAGCCTAAATGTAACTTTACGATTTCTGAGTGGCGTTAGTTGGTTACCTAAAAGAAAACAGCCGTAATCGATAGATGGCGCTTTGACTAGTTTGTCTAAAATGACCCCATTTATTATCCATGACGCTGGACCATTTCACGTGGGGAGGGTTAATTGAGTCAATTGATACTGCCTAATAAATCTGCATTATCAAATTTCAGAAAATAGCTGGAGTTAAGGATTGATGTATAAGATTAATTGGGATGATAGCGTAGAGCTTGATAAGCTGGCAGAATTATCGATAAAGACCGGTGTCGCACTCCAGCCTGGCCAAGATCTTTTGATTACTGCTCCTATTGAAGCTGCACCGTTGGTCCGGCGCTTATCACATCATGCTTACAAAGCAGGTGCAGGTATCGTCACTCCGTTCTATACAGACCCAGAGGTCGTGCTCGCCCGATACAAATATGCTCCAAAGGCGTCTTTTGAGAAGGCGACAGAATGGTTGTTCGATGGAATGGCTGCCGCTTTTGACGCCAATACTGCTAGGCTCGCAGTGGTTGGCGACGACCCTATGCTTTTGACTGAACAAGACCCCGAAAACGTTGGGCAAGCAAACAAAGCAGTATCTAAAGCATCATCGCCATTGCGTGAACGCATTACTCGTTTTGATATAAATTGGAATATTATCGCGTGGCCTGGGACACGTTGGGCAAAACGTATGTTTCCAGACTTGAGTGATGATGAAGCACAAAAGGCTTTGGCAGATGCTATCTTCGCAGCATCAAGAGTCGATACACCTGATCCGATTGCTGCCTGGGCAGACCATAACACGCAACTACGTGAACGGACTGATTGGTTGAATAGTAAAAATTTTGCGGCACTACGCTTCGTAGGTGAAGGAACTGATCTGGCTGTGGGGCTAGCGGATGGTCATGAATGGATGGGCGGTGCATCACAAGCGCGGAACGGAGTGACATGTAACCCTAACATTCCGTCTGAAGAGGTTTTTACAACTCCTCATGCTCTCAAGGTGAACGGATATGTTAAATCAACAAAACCACTTTCACATCAGGGTACATTGATTGAAAACATATCCGTAACGTTCAAAGACGGAGTTATCACAGATGCAAATGCTTCCAAAGGTGAAGAAGTGTTCTTGAAGCTATTGGATGCTGATGAGGGTGCGCGACGTCTCGGCGAAGTCGCCCTCGTACCTCACGGATCACCAATTTCAAAAAGTAATTTATTGTTCTACAATACCCTTTTTGATGAGAATGCTGCTTGCCACATTGCACTTGGACAATGTTATTCAAAATGCTTTAAGAATGGCGACAGACTAACTGCTGATGAAGTGCGACAGCGAGGTGGCAACAGTAGTATGATCCATGTTGATTGGATGATCGGCTCTGGGTCCATGGATATAGATGGTTTGGATGAGAAAGGTAACATAACGCCCGTATTTAGACGTGGAGAATGGGCTTAGTTTCAATTTAAATTAGGTGAGATTAGCTATATCTGTTCCCACTACGAAAAAAGCGAATTAGACTTTATTTTTGACCAATAATTATAGTTTGGAGTGTCCCCAGTGAAAGTAGCAGTGCTCGATGATTGGTCTCGCGTGGCATCAGAATACGCCGATTGGAAAAAGCTAAATGCTGAGGTCGTATTTTTTAATGAAGCGCTTGGCGATAAGGCATCAGAGGTTTTACAGCAGTTTGATGTCATTTGCCTCATGCGAGAACGCACGCCCTTTCCTGCAACTTTAATAGATCAGCTGCCAAACTTGCGGTTACTTGTAACGACCGGCCCACGTAACCTGAGTGTCGATGTAGAAGCCGCCAGACAGAACGGCGTGATTGTCTGTGGAACGCGTTCACGTAAAACAACTACATCAGAACTCACTTTGGCCTTAATTCTGTCCTTATCACGTAGGTTGATACCCGAAGCCCGCGCGCTTGACTATGGTGGCTGGCAGGGTGTACCCGGAAAGGATCTTGCTGGCAGTCGTTTGGGTTTAGTTGGACTAGGCAACATCGGACAACAAATGGCTATCTTTGGTCGGGCTCTGGGAATGGACATAACCGCTTGGTCTCCGAACCTAACCGCAGAACGCGCTCACGAGGCAGGTGTTCAATTCGTCTCATCATTAGAAGAACTGGCGTGTCGGTCAGACGTCCTAAGCGTACACATGGTGCTATCAGATGCCACGCGCGGGATGATCAGTTCGTCCGTACTTAAAGCGTTGCCCAAGGGGTCTATTCTAATCAACACCTCAAGGGCAGGACTCCTCGATAGAGATGGGTTGTTTGACGCCATGAGGATTGGTGGGGTCCAAAGCGCAGGCATTGACGTCTTTGAGGAAGAACCTATTCCACAAGGTGATCCTTGGCTAGAAGCAAAGGCTGAGTTTGGCGATCGTCTGCTTCTGACGCCACATTTAGGATACGTGACCGAAAAGACTTGGCGATTGTTTTATGAGGACACCGTCGAAGTGATTGAGGCCTTCGCAGATGGAAAAGCTATCCGCACACTTTAATTTACACCAAAGGCATTGAGAAACTGCCTGATTTGACGGCTTCCAACACCAGCTCACCGAAGCTATCCAACTGTAGATCACTACCTTCCGTCGCTGACCATAGCGAGTGCATCAGATGCCAGAGATGAATTAATGTTCATGAAAGATTCGATTGATCTGGGATCAGTGTCTATGCGATCCTTCATCTTTCATTCAATTTGAGAGGGCTGTCTGTAATGCCATCTCGGCAGTGTATCGCAGCAAATTCTGTGCAAACTCAAAACTTCTAGGCGCACGCGAGTGAATTTATCACCCTTTGCCCTATCTCTAAGGACATATAATTAAATACGAACTGGGCGAAACATTGGCAGACTGCAATATTTTGCGGAAAGGATGTGCTCCGTGATCAACCTCACTAGAGCGGATTACGCACTACAGGAAACGAATGGATAAACAAAATAGATGCACGAATTTTACTCTGATACTCAAACTCGCCCAACCCGCGCTATGCGAGAGGCTGCGCTCAATGTAGCTTTGGGTGATGAGCGACATGGTGAGGACCCATCAACAACTGAACTGTGCGTGCGCGTTGCTGACATGCTCGGGATGGAAGCTGCGGTCTTTCTGCCCTCAGGGACCATGTGTAATGAAATCGCTATAGCAGTGCATACGCGACCTGGTGACGAAGTGATCTGCACACGTGAAAGCCATATTATTTTCGCAGAAAGTGGTGGCCCGGCGGCTTTATCGGGGGTAATGATGTGTCCAATCGACACTGAAAGAGGGATTTTAAGTCCCGAACAGGTCACTGAGTATGTGCGTCCAACTTCAGCGCATGCACCACGCAGCCGTCTGCTGCTGGCTGAACAAACAGCTAACCTAGCAGGTGGTGCTGTCTGGCCTGTCGAGCAGTTAAATGCCACTGTTGAGGCCGCTAAGTCGGCAGGTTTATCAACACATTTGGATGGTGCTAGGTTGTTAAATGCTCAAGTTGCTACTGGAGTAGCAGCAGCAGAATATGCCAGAGGTTTTGATAGTGCTTGGATTGCGTTTACAAAGGGCCTGGGGTGCCCAGTTGGTGCAGTCTTGGCAGGTTCACATGATTTCATAAGTAAAGCTTGGCTGATTAAACGCAGGTGGGGTGGTGCAATGCGTCAAACTGGGGTTCTGACTGCCATGTGTCTCTATGCACTAGACCATCACATTGATCGACTTGCCGATGATCACGCTTTGGCTAAATTCATAGGCGTACGTCTCGGCGAGTTAGATATTATATCGGATATACTGCCAATTGACAGTAACATCGTAATTGCTGATCTCGCAGATGATGGTCCCGATGCGCGAGAGGTCGCCAATCAACTTAGACGTCAGAACATAACTATCACGGTTGTTGGGAACAGACGAATTCGAATCGTGACGCACATGGATGTAGGGCAAGATGATGCTGACGTACTCGTTGCGGCCATGGCAACTGTAACATGAAAGTCAGATCTATTGGATATTTTGCTTATCTCGATCTGTGCATGATCACCGGGATAATGTTGTGAGAACTAAAATTCTGACGCCCTAATTTAAATTGTCATGCCACTGAAGACCATTTACACTTGTGAGCAGCATTTAAGAATAGGTATGAGTATTGTTGAACTTCTTATACAACTTCCGTCTGCTTTGATCGCATTATTGGCTGGTTTGGCTCTGTTGCAGCCCATTTTGAAATTTACAAATAACATGCTGTTATCTGATGATGCGCAGGCTGGCTTGATTACTTTTATGTTCACGGCGTCAAGTGTGTCACTTTTCGGAATCGGTTCTGCTTTTTGGGGTGTGGTACTAGGAGTTTCTGTGCATTTTGTAGCGAGAGCTGCACAGCGAGTTCCATGAATTGGAAAGTCCAAGTCAACTACAAAAGCATCAACTAACGACTGACTAAAGATTGCTTTAGAAAATTTTAATAATTTTAGGCGTTGAGTGGTTTGTCTCGCTTATTATGTTTAAACGTAGAATTGAACTTGATAAATTACGAAAAAGTACCCAACAAAATTGCCCGCTCGCGTATTTATTAAATTATCTAATCACATCTCTACTAAAACCCTTGTTCCGGTGATACGAATTCGCCTGCGTGCACCACTTTCCAGAACATTATGAACGAATTAATTTTCTGTCGCAGACTCTATATGCGTGAGTTTAAAAAACACACACTCTCTGCTTTGTTTCTGGGGTGGAATTCGATAGTTAAACACAATGGCCGCAATCTGATGAAAGAAGATAGCCATCTTGATAGATTTAAATAGCTTTTTGTATTGTTTGTGGCTGAGTAAATCGTGCTCCCATAATCAATCGTCTTAGAAAAATGCTCAAGTCGTCGTTACAGGGATATTCTGTGTCGCGAATTTTGTTGGAAAAAATGTCTTCTCGATGCACTCAGCCTGGAAACGAGAGTGCACATGAAACAGAACCTATTCCAAGAATTACTAGATGCCGCGCGTCATGTGTATTCACATTCAGAGGAGTTACAAAAATTTGCGCCATGGCCATCTGACCTGATCTATGTTGAGAGGCCTGAACAACGTGTTCCAGCAGTTCGTCAGATTAAGAAGTGGACTGGTACCCACCCACTGCATATTGCGACGCAACGGGTTGCAGAATTTGGAAACTGGAAACTGACCTACACAGAGGACGAAGTTGGTTTCGGATTTTTACAGGACTACGGTTATCTTGAGCTGTATGGTCCAGATGGCCATTTCCAAACGGATGAAGGCCGTGCTTACATCGGCTACTGGGGCCGCGGACTTTACTATCCGTGGCATCGTCACGAAGCAGAAGAAATTTATTCGGTGGTCAGTGGGTCAGGTTATTTCGAAAGCGAAGGCGCAGAGGCAGCCCAATTAAAAACGGGCGACACGCGCATGCACCAAAGCAATCAACCTCATGCATTGACCATGACGGATGGGCCAATTTTGACTTTTGTCTTATGGAGGGGTGCGGGTATAGCGGGGATCCCGATAATGGGAGCCACGTAGAATAAGTAACTAACCGCGACCGATGTAGGGCATAGTTGTCGCCATGACCGTCATGAATTGCACATTCGCATCCAAGGGAAGCTCTGCCATGTGCAGAACTGAGGATGCGACATGCCCCACATCCATCACCGCCTCCGCGCGTACAGACCCATCAGGCTGCGGCATGCCTTGGGTCATGGAATAGGCCATGTCGGTTAGAGCGTTTCCAATGTCAATTTGACCACATGCGATATTGAAGGTGCGGCCATCTAATGAAATCGTACGGGTTAAGCCAGTGATCGCATGTTTTGAGGCAGTGTAGGCCACAGATCCCACACGCGGCACATAGGCAGACACAGATCCGTTATTGATAATGCGGCCGCCTTGCGGATCCTGATGACGCATCAGGCCAAATGCCTTTCTTGCACAGATAAACGACCCTGTCAGATTGATGTCGATCAATGAGCGCCAATCATCGACATCTACTTCGTCGATGGGTTTGCCTGGTAATGAGATCCCTGCATTATTGAACAGGGCATCCAATCGTCCAAACCGATCAACGAATTTATCAAAGGCGCCATCAACTGCTTTCGCATCTGCAACATCACAGGGTAGTGCCATGGCATTTTCATGATCTTTTCCCATTTCGGACAATGGATCGGGGTTGCGACCGATGAGGCCAACGGACCATCCCTCTTTCAAAAAACGCTCTGCACAGGATTTTCCAACGCCACGTCCTGCGCCTGTAATGATGATCGTTTTGGCCATGAAATTTAATCCCCGTCGACTATTTAGTTGAAAGCATTTGTTGCAAAAAACCTATACCATTCATAGGGTAAATCAAGCGCTGTGGAGCCAAGAAGGAAAATAAGATGACACAGGTAAATGTATTTGATTCAGGTGTGTGTTCATTGGGTGAGGGTGCTTTGTGGCACCCCGAGCGCAATCAATTCTTTTGGTTTGATATCAACAATAATGCGCTGTTCTCGCAGGAAGAAGGGACACGCATCCGTTGGGATTTTGATGCGCATGTCACTGCTGCAGGATGGGTAAATGTTGATCAATTGATGATCGCCCATGAAACGAGCCTTCTTTTATTTAATCTAAATTCACGGGAAAGCGAAAAGATCGTGGACCTAGAGGTGGATGATCCGGTCACGCGCAGCAACGATGGACGTGCGGACCCATGGGGTGGATTTTGGATTGGTACCATGGGAAAAAAGCTGGAAAAGGATGCAGGTGCAATTTATCGGTATTATCGCGGCGAATTGCGGACACTTTATGCGCCATGGACGATCCCAAATGCGCAGTGTTTTTCGCCAAACCTCGATTTCGCATATTTAACGGATACCCCAAACGGTGAAATTTTAAAGCAACGCTTAGATCCCAAAGACGGTTGGCCATTGGGTGATCCGGAAGTGTTCATCACCCTGCCAGAAAGCGATTTTCGCCCCGACGGGGCCGTCGTTGATGCCGAAGGACGTATTTGGATTGCCCATTATGGGCACGCTAAAATCACCTGTCACGACGCGGATGGTAAATTGGTTGATCAGATCAAAATGCCCGCAAATTGTATTACATGCCCTGCGTTTGGTGGAATGGATGGTACCACATTATTCGCAACAACCGCGGCGCAGGCCTATTTACCAGATCGGATGAGCGAAGATCCATTGGCTGGACAAACATTCGTTATGGAGTTGGGTGTCAAAGGGCAGCAAGAACACCAGGTAATCTTATAAGGGGTCGTGATATGAAAGTTTTGATCATCGGGGGTGGCGGCGTCATAGGCCAGAAATTGGCGCGTAAATTAGCGGGACGCGGGCATTTGCGGGGAGCTGATATTTCGCATATGACATTGGCCGATGTAGTGGATCCTGTACCGATCAAGGCTGGATTTCCGATCCACGTGGTCCGTGTCGATATTTCAGATCGCGCATCTGTCGATCGATGGATTGCAGGACGCTATGATGTGATCTACCTGTTGGCTGCGATTGTTTCGGCCCACGCGGAAGAAGATTTTGATGCGGGCATGAACATCAATCTTTTTGGCAGTTATCACGTATTCGAGGCCGTGCGCGCCTTGGGAGAAAAACCCGTGATCGTGTTTTCATCCTCTGTAGCTGTTTATGGTGGAGAGGTACCTGACCCGATTGAAGATCACACTTTTCTTAATCCGCAAACATCCTACGGGACGCAAAAGGCGATTGGTGAATTATTGCTGAATGACTATTCACGCAAAGGATATTTTGATGGCCGAGGGTTTCGCTTGCCAACAATTTCGGTGCGTCCGGGTAAACCCAATCGTGCGGCATCCTCGTTTATGTCGTCAATCATACGTGAACCCGTGAACGGAGAAGAGGCAATTTGCCCCGTCGGTCCCGAATTCATGCATCCCTATCTTTCACCACGAAAATGCGTGGAAAATCTGATCATCGGCACCGAGGTCGACGCTGAGGATTTGGGGCAAAACCGTTGCATGATGATGCCTGGTCGCGCGTGGAGCATTGAGCAGCTGGTTGATGCAATGACCCAGGTCGCAGGTCCCGAACCCGCAAAACTGATCAAATGGCAAGAGGACGCCGCCATCCAAGCGATTGTAAATGGATGGCGTTATGACATGAATGCGCAAAAGGCGCTTCGCCTTGGGCTCAGTGCTGATGACAGTTTTCAAGATAACGTGCGCTATTTTATCGAGGATGATCGGCCCTAATCATTTGGGAAATCAGACACACCGATGATCCAATCGCGCACGTCATTGGCTTGGGCGCTAAGAGGTTTGTCCCGTGCCCAAACCAAATAGACCCCGCGCCCCGTATTCCAAGCCCAGTCTTTACGGGCAAGTAACAACCCGCGCTCTAACAAATTGCGCACTATGTGATCCCAACCAAAGGCGAACCCTTCGCCTGAAACGGCGGCTTGTAGGACCAAGGCATAATCGTTCAGGCGCAGTCCTGCATGAATGTCACGGTTCGGAAGATCGTGATAGGCAAACCAATCGCTCCAAGTGGGACGTTCGCGTATGGGTTCTTCAAGGTGGATCAGGCGTTCGTTCATCAGATTGGGAATAAACCGCAGGTTGCGGGCCGATTGCATCACGCGTGGGTGTGCGACGGGATATATGATTTCATCTGCGATTTTTGCGGCCTCATGACCAGCCCATTTGCCATTTCCTACACGTATGCCAAGTGATATATTTTCGACGTTCAAATCAACGTCACGGTCACTGGTTTGTAGGCGTAAATCAATTTTTGGATGGATGGTGTGAAACGCACTTAGGCGCGGCATCATCCAATAATAGGAAAACGCCGATGATGTGGATAGAGTGACATGTAAATTGCGACCCAAATCTTGCGTGGCTGTAATGGCTGCCTCTAACCCCAATAAAGATCGTGAAACCCCAGCAAATAAACGCGCCCCAGCTGCTGTTAACGTTACATTACGGTGGGCGCGTGCAAACAAAACGGTGCCTAGCGTATCCTCGAGTTGACGGATGGCGGCACTGACGGATGGTTGCTGAATTGCCAATTCCTCTGCCGCACGGGTAAATGATCCCAATCGGGCGGCCGATTCAAATATGATCAGGTTGCGTGGGGATTGAAATTTTTTCCAGAAATTATGCATAGACTATGTCTATCCAAAACATGGATTTTTTCAAGGGTCACAAAGTGAATTTCTGTGCTTAGATAGCGCAACTTAATTTTCGGAGCGGGCATTATGGCAAGACGCAGTCGCAAAGGTCGAAGATCAACGGACACTGCAGGTGGGGCGATCCCGTCTCCCTATATTCAACGCACCGTTCCCCATTTCGATATTTTGGATGAGGTGCAGCTGCAGCAATTGGATCAACAAGTTGATTGGTTGATCGAAAACATCGGCGTCGCCTTTCGCGATGATCCCGTTGCCTTGGACATTTGGCGTGCGGCGGGGGTTGCGCCCACGGGCGAATATGGAGATTTAATTCGCGCGGATGCAAAGTGGATCCGCGAATTGGTCGCCAAAGCGCCCTCTCAGTTCACTCAAATCTCGCGCAATCCTGCGCGTAATGTGACGATTGGGGGCAACCATCAGGTGTTTGCCCCAATCTATGGTGCGCCCTTTGTGCGTGATCTGGAAAAGGGACGCAGATACGCGGCCCTTGATGATTATGAAAAATTGCTGAAACTTGTTTATATGCATCCAAACCTGCACCATGGCGGGCTGGTGATTTGTGAACCTACGGACATTCCTGTTTCGAAACGTCATTTGGACATGGTGTATGCGCAAATGACCTTGTCGGATAAACCGCATTTGGGGGCTATCACCGAAAAAAGCCGTGCGCAGGACAGTGTGGATATGGTGGAGATTATGTTTGGCGCGGATGTGATGGAAGAACATGTTTGCATCATGGCCAACGTCAACACCAACTCGCCCCTTCTGGTGGACCGCGTTGTGAGTGAGGCGATCCAAGTCTATTCCTCCCACGGACAGGCGATGGTTGTGACGCCCTTTATCCTAACGGGGGCCATGGGGCCTGTGAGCACCGCAGCCTCGGTTGCACAGGCGGTGGCCGAATCCATGATGTGCTGTGCCTTCGCGCAATTGGTGCGTCCAGGTTCGCCATTTGTGATGGGCAATTTCCTATCTTCAATGAGTTTGAAATCAGGTGCGCCCACATTCGGAATGCCCGAACCCGTGCTGTCCAACTACGTCATCGGACAAATGGCGCGCCGTTTGGGATTGCCCTTGCGCTGTGGGGGATCTTTGACCGCATCAAAAATCGAAGATGCCCAAGCCGCCTATGAAAGCGCTGATAGTATGCATTCAACAATGTTGGCGGGATCAAACTATACCCTACACGCAGCGGGGTGGTTAGAAGGTGGCCTCTCAACAGGATTTGAAAAACTGATCATGGATGCGGATCGTTTGGGCAGCTATCAAAAATTCTTGGGCCAGGGGTTGGATTTGGGCCCAGATGTCTTTGCACACGATGCGTATGAACAGGTGGCGCCGGGGGGGCATTTCCTGGGCAGTGATCACACCATGCGGAATTATCAAACGGCGTTTTATGAGCCAAAGTTGAGCGACAGCGAAAATGTCGAAAGTTGGGAAGAGGGCGGTTCAAAGGATATGCGCACCCGCGCCTTTGAACGCTGGAACGATATGTTAAAACAATATGAACCGCCCGGATTGGACGTGGCCAAGAAAGAGGCGCTGAATGATTACGTATCGCGGCGCAAATCGGAATTGCCCGATGCGTGGTATTGATTAGGGAGAGTGAAAAATGCCAACCATTCAAAAAGACGAAACAACAGGCGACAAAGCCTTACCCAGTCATGCAAAAGTTGTCGTGATCGGCGGCGGGGTTGTTGGATGTTCCATTCTATTCCATTTGGCAAAATTTGGCTGGAAGGATGTGATCCTACTTGAGCGGGACGAGCTGACATCTGGATCCAGCTGGCACGCGGCAGGGCAAATCCATACGATCAGTTCGGACCCAAACATCAGCCGACTACAAGGCTACACAATTGATCTTTACAAAGAGATTGAGGAGACATCGGGCCATTCTGTGGGCTTGCACATGACTGGTGGATTTTATTTGGCCTCAAACAAGGAATGGTATGACTACCTTAAACGCGAACGTTCAAAAGCGCGCTATATGGGATTGCATCAGGAATTCATCAGCCCTGCTGAGGTTGCTGAACGTCATCCCCTGATTGATCCAAAACACTATTGCGCGGCCCTTTGGGATGATCAGGATGGGGATTTGGATCCATCAGGCGCCACATATGCATTTGCGAAATCTGCGCGTGTTCATGGGGCGCAATACTTCACGCACACGCCTGTCACCGCAACCACGCAACGCGCAGATGGCAGTTGGGATGTCACCACGCCACGCGGCGTCGTGAACGCAGAAATCATTGTGAACTGCGGCGGGCTTTGGGCGCGTGAGGTTGGCAAAATGGGTGGCCTAAACGTGCCTGTGCAGCCGATGGAGCACCACTATTTGTTGACTGAAAAAATTGATGAGGTTGCAAATTTTGGCTCTCGTCTCCCCTGCGGCATTGATTATGAGGCAAACATTTATTTCCGTCAGGAACGCGAGGGGATGCTGCTGGGTACCTATGAACCTGTGGGCACTCCATGGAAGGTGGGCGGAACGCCGTGGGATTTCGGACACGAATTATTGCAACCGAATTTGGACAACATCGCGGATCGTTTGGAATTGGCCTTTGAACGTATCCCTGCACTGGCAAAGGCGGGGATCAAGGATGCAATCAACGGCCCATTCACATTTGGCCCCGATGGCAATCCCATGATTGGCCCTGTGCCTGGTGTGATAAATTATTGGTGCGCTGTGGGTGTGATGGCGGGGTTCTGTCAGGGCGGCGGCGTGGGACTGACCATGGCAGAATGGATGATTGATGGGGAACCTTCGATCGATGTTTGGGCAATGGATGTCGCCCGCTTTGGTGATTGGGCGACCCCTGATTGGGGGACGATCAAATCCACAGAAAACTATGAACGTCGCTTTGTGATGACCTTCCCCAATGAAACCTTGCCAAAGGGGCGTGTGCAGCAAACAACCGCGCTTTACGATCGTCTCATGTCCAAGGGCGCGCGCATGGGGCAATCCTTTGGGTTGGAAAACGCGCTTTGGTTTGCAAGTGACCCCTCGGATGCGTGGGAGGATCCGACATTTGAACGCAACCGTTCGCATAATTATGTCGCCGCCGAATGCGCCGCTGTACGCAGCGCTGTTGGAGGGATCGAGGTTGCAAACTTTGCAAAACACGAGATCAAAGGCGCAGGCGCGCGGGAATGGTTGAACAAGACCATGGCGGGTTTCATCCCGAAACCTGGCCGCATCGCTCTGACCCCGATGATCACAGAAAAGGGTCGCCTTTATGGGGATCTGACGGTGGCCTGTTTGGCGGACGATCATTTCATGCTGTTTGGATCGGGTGTGATGCAGGATGCGCACAGCCGCTTTTTTGCAAAAACCTTGCCCGATGGTGTGACGCATGAAAACCAAACGGCTAAATGGCACGGCATTGCCCTCTCTGGTCCAAAATCACGAGAATTGCTGTCTCGCATCACCCGTGATGATGTGTCAGCTGCTGGGATGAAATTCCGCGATTGCCGCGAAACTTTCGTGGGCGGTGTGCCTGTTGTTTTGAACCGCATCAGTTTCTCGGGTGAATTGGGATACGAAATTTATTGTCGTCCACAGTATCTACTGCGCCTGTCCGAGGCGATTGAAGAGGCGGGTGCAGATTTGGGATACAAATGGTATGGCGCACGCGCATTGATGTCCTTACGCCTTGAGAAAGGGTGGGGCGCATGGGGTTTGGAATTCCGCCCCGATTTTGATGCTGTCGAAAGTGGAATGGACGCCTTCATCAATTGGAACAAGGAGTTCACAGGCAAATCCATGACCCTTGCCGCCAAAGAGGCGGGACCAAAGCGTAAATTGGTCACCTTAGTCATTGAAGCACCTATTGATGTTACTTCTGATGAGGCTGTTTTGGTTGGTGATAAGGCTGTTGGGTACATCACATCTGGTGGCTATGCCCATCATGCGCAATGTTCCATGGCGATGGCCTATGTGGCGAAAGAACATGCGGCGGCGGAAACGAGGCTAGATGTTGAAATTTTGGGCGAACGCTATTGCGCGACAGTTCAGGGCGAACCCATTTACGACCCAAGCGGTGCCAAGATGCGTGGTTGATGCATTGCATTTGTGCAGATGCGCGACAGAAAAACCAATTCACGAACGCGGGCCACATGGTCCGCGTTCTTTTTATGGAGTTGATTTCGTTTTGATTTACATGTTCAACTTTAGCCAAATGATAATAAGCAGGGGTGGTCAAACATGAAAAAACCAGAGGATTTACGTTCAGCACGTTGGTTTGCACCAGATGATTTGCGTTCGTTCGGTCACAGATCACGCGCGATGCAGATGGGACTGGATGGTGCTGATTGGGAGGGAAAGCCGATCATCGCAATTATCAACACGTGGTCTGATCTATCGCCCTGCCACCACCACCTGCGCGATCGTGCTGAGTATGTGAAAAAAGGGGTCTATCAGGCAGGGGGTATGCCTGTTGAAATGCCAGTCCATTCCTTTGCCGAGCAATTTTTGAAACCGACTTCGATGCTCTATCGCAACATGGGTGCAATTGAGGTGGAAGAGACGTTACGCTCGCACCCCATTGACGGGGCCGTTCTCATGGGGGGCTGTGATAAATCAACGCCTGCCTTGGTCATGGGCGCAGTCAGCATGGGTATTCCATTTATCTACCTCCCTGCAGGGGCCATGTTACGCGGTAATTACGCTGGGGAAAAACTGGGTTCTGGTACAGATGTTTGGAAGTATTGGGACGAACGGCGTGCAGGCAATATCAACAAAAAGCAATGGGACGGCGTCCAAGGTGGCATTGCGCGCAGTTATGGCACCTGCATGACGATGGGCACTGCTTCTACCATGATGAGCATTGTAGATGGTTGGGGCCTGACACTGCCCGGGGCATCCACCATTCCAGCACCAGATGCGGGACACAAACGGATGTCGGCCGCTTGTGGTCGGCGCATTGTTGATATGGTGTGGGAGGATTTGACCCCAGATCAAATTATGACGCACGCCAGCACGCGCAACGCGGTCACTGTTGCGATGGCCACAGGCTGTTCCACAAATGCAATCATTCACCTGATTGCGATGGCGCGCCGTGCAGGAGTTGACCTGACCTTAATTGATTTGGACGATATCGGTCGCACAACGCCCGTGATTGCGAATATTCGCCCCTCGGGCTCTGAATACCTGATGGAGGATTTCTATTACGCAGGTGGTCTTCGCGCCTTGATGGTTGAGCTGGGGAACAAATTGGACCTGAGCGTGAAAACGGTGACGGGTAAAACGTTGGGAGAATGCCTAGAGGGGGCTGTGAATTACAATGACGACGTAATCCGTCCCTTGTCCAATCCTGTCTATCACGAAGGGTCCTTGGCTGTGTTAAAGGGGAACTTGGCCCCAGATGGGGCTGTCATAAAACCTGCCGCAATGGATCCAAAGTTTCAAAAACATCGTGGACCTGCAATTGTTGCTGACAGCTATGATGAGATGAAAAAAATCATTAATGACGAAGATTATCCAATGACGCCAGATCATGTTTTGATCCTGCGCAACGCGGGGCCAATTGGTGGGCCGGGCATGCCAGAATGGGGCATGATCCCCATGCCAAAGGCGCTGTTAAAGCAGGGGCATCGCGATATGGTGCGCCTGTCGGATGCGCGGATGTCGGGCACATCATACGGGGCCTGTATTCTGCATGTCGCGCCCGAGGCCTATATTGGTGGCCCACTGGCCCTGATTGAAACGGGGGATATGATTGAGATGGATGTTCCAAACCGCATTTTGAACGTGGATATTTCGGACCTGGAAATGGTAGAGCGTCGTGAAAAATGGGTGGCACCCCCTCCACGCTATGAACGCGGCTGGGGACAGATGTACACGCAGCATATAGAACAGGCGGACAAAGGGTGCGATTTCGATTTCCTTCGCACGGATTTTGGAGCCCCTATACCTGAGCCCGAGATAAACTGATGGCGCTGGCCCAGGCGCTTTTTGGGGTGTCGGGAATTTTGGTCACTCCTTTTGACGATAGCGGTGAGATTGCACCGCTGCGTCTGGACCCAATCATAAATCGCGTAATTTCGGCGGGTGTGCATATCTTAACGGTGAACGGCAATACGGGCGAATTTTACGGCCTTTCCACATCCGAAGCTGTCACGATGGTGCAGGTGGTTTGTAAATTGGTTGACGGGCGCGTACCTATTGTGGCGGGCGTTGGGCGTGCCCTACCTGATGCGATTGCGCTGACACGTGCATCCGTTGCAGCAGGGACGGATGCGCTGATGATCCATCAACCTCCTGATCCCTTTGTCGCTCCACGTGGCGTTTGTGATTACATTCGTACCATTCGTGACGCGGCGGAGGATGTGCCCCTGATCCTTTATTGGCGCAACGACAGGGTTGGGTTGGATGCCATATCACAGATGTGTTCAATCGAGGGTATTATTGGCGTCAAATGGGCCACGCCCAATCCGATGGTTTTGAAGTCCGCAATCGAGGCCGCCCCTGATCACGTCACATGGGTTGGTGGTTTGGCAGAAGTCTGGGCACCCAGTTTTTATGCGGTTGGTGCGCGTGGCTTTACCTCGGGGTTGATCAATGTCTGGCCCGAACACTCGGTTGCGATTAATCTAGCGCTTGAGGCGGGTGATATTGATCGTGCGCGCGCATTGATTGCAACAATGCAAGTGTTTGAAGATATCCGCGCCGCTGAACAAGGAGGTGCCAATGTTTCTGGTGTGAAATGCGCGCTTGCGATGTTGGGCAATGATTGCGGTGCGGCGCGTCCGCCTGCGGCTTGGCCCCTGAGTGATGATCAACAGGAGCAGCTTAAAAATTTTATGATCAAAAATGGACTGATTTCATAGGGGTATCAAATGAGCGATGCATATCTAAAGCCTGAAACCAAAGCGAAACTGGAACGGGTATCGGTTGCGACACTGGCAACGGCCCTGTTCAAACGTGGCCTGCGTAATCAAGTTATCCAAGATGTGCGCCCGGTGAAACCCAAAGCGCGCAATATGGTTGGGCCAGCATTTACTCTGCGCTATATCCCTGCGCGCGAAGATCGCAACCAGTTGGTGGTTTTTTGCGATCCCAAGCACCCACAAAGGCATGCTATCGAAACCTGTCCTGCGGGATACGTGCTGGTTATGGATAGTCGGCGTGATCCATCAATGGCGTCGGCGGGTGACATTTTGATTACTCGATTGATGGTGCGTGGTGGGGCAGGTGTGGTTACAGACGGTGGATTTCGCGACGCGATGAATATCGGAGAAATGGACATCCCTGCCTATCACAATCGTCCCTCTAGCCCTACGAACCTGACCAATAACGAAGCGATAGAAATCAACGGTCCAATTGGATGCGGGAATGTTGCGGTGTTTCCTGGCGATATCATCGTTGGTGATGACGACAGTGTGATTGTTATTCCCGCAGAGATTGCTGATGAGGTGGCTTTAGAGGCAACCAAAATGACCGCCTATGAAGATTTCGTAATCGAGCAGGTGCGTGCGGGCCAATCAATTATCGGCCTATATCCCGCAACGCACCCAGAAAATCTGGATGCATTTCAGGAATGGCGTAAAAAGAACAACCGTTAGCTAACGACATTAAATTCTGGGCCATAGGGGTAGCACGTGATATTCTCATTGCAGTCTTCGGTGATGATCAAAATGTCGTGTTCACGGTATCCCCCTGCACCTGCTTGTCCGTCGGGAATTGTCAGCATGGGTTCCATAGAGATCACCATGCCTGGTTCTAAAACGGTGTCGATATCTTCTCGCACTTCTAATCCCGCCTCGCGGCCATAGTAATGGCTAAGCACTCTAAACGAATGACCATAACCAAAGGTGTAATCCTCGATCTTCAAAGAATGCATTGATCCGGTGGGTGACTTCACCGCAGGACACGCCATTCATTGGGGTGTAATTAAGAGCGTCTGACACAAATAATCAAGAACTTGAAGCAGAACATGGCCGGTTAAGCTTAGTTTGATGTGGAGAGCTGATCCAGCATTGAACTTGACGTGCAGATTGAACACATGTGTTGTCCATCGAGAAACCACGCTAAACGTATGATGCCGGGCGCAGGTGTGGTTGGATTTATGGCTAAAACTATAGAGATCGTCCGATACGATGGAACCCTTTAGTTAGCCGTATTGAACTATAAGGCTCAGCATCGGAATTTGAAAGCGGCATAAGTCTTTGGGTTCATTAAATTCAATTTTTCAAATTCAATCTAATCTAAATTTACGGGTGTCTTTGGTGCGGGTGTTGAATGCAACTAGTTCACCGCTTCCGACAGATTGCCCTGTCACAGATGCGATGACAACTTGATGGGTCACCATCAAGGTAACACCGTGTTCCAATTGGCGAAGTTTTTGGTTTAACTTCTCCAAAACGCCCTGTTTGTCGGCAAAGTTCTGAAAAAAGGAATTTAACCCAGAAAACGGCTTCCATTTTCCAAGACCCAGCAATTCGGCGGTCTCTTTGCATCGACACCACTCGCTTGATAACACTTGGGTAAAATTAGTTGCGCTACGTCGTATTTCCGCACCGATTTCCATGGCCTGCTTACGACCGACACTGTCCAAATTGCGTTGTGTGGTGCAGTTTTCCAACGCAAAATTGGCGGGGTCTCCAAAGCCTGGGGCCAATGCATGGCGCATGAACACAACATCGGCATCAATACTGGTGATAGCCGTAGTTAATTTATCCTCGGCAAAGGCCGAAACGACGCTTAAGAATACCGTGAAAATTCCAATCAACAGGCGCATAAATTTTTCCGTCAGCTGCAAGTGTCCTGACACAAGGATAGGTCCGTATTCCAAAATGGCGAGCGAGTGGGCGTAAGCCATAGGGCTGTGACCATTGTCAAAGCCTGTAGTATTATAAAAAGCTGGGAAGATTTGGAGCGGGCGATGAGATTCGAACTCACGACATTTACCTTGGCAAGGTAATACATATCTGTAACAATGAACTGCTGCACTGGTATGTTCTTGTCGTGGCGACACTTCACACACTGAATGTTGAGCCAGTGGTGATTAATCAAATTTAGTTTGGTCATTGCTTAGAAATTAAAAGCTGCGCATTCTTTGCCTCGATACCGCAGAAAATAACCACCTTGTTTAACCCATACTTCATCTTTTGGTTTGCTGTCAGGAAACCCTGTTTTACACAGATATTTTAGCTCACTTCTGGGTAGATCGACGCTCCTCATAGTAATTGAGTTAGTCAGTGGGTCTGCCCGTTCATTGGTGACGTGTTCGCCGCAGCCAATCGCAGTGAGTTAAGAAGGATAACTATTTTGCACGACTGCGTCTGCCGACCCCTTGCCAAGCCAACTCTCAACATAGTCAACAAATGCTTTTTCTGCTTTAAGAAGTTCCGCTCTGAGGTCGTTCAACTGTTGTTGATCGATTATCGTAACGTATGTTTTATCATCTACGGTAAACTGTTGCGGTACCTCACAGGTTGTGGTTGCGAAGGCTGCGCTGCTAAAAAGTAAGCCAATGATAAAACTAATATACCTAGACATGTACCGAAGTATGTCGAAATGGTTTTAAATAGTAAACACATTCGAAGTGTAGAAGCACAGACATACCGCACGCTTTACAGCACCAAACATTGGAAGACACTTAGGCTACAAGCACTGACACGGGACGAATACAGATGCCAACACAGCGGATGTGGTGCGCATTTGCAGGCGGGCAGGAATAACCCACGCAGCGCGGTCGTACACCACCTTAAACCGCATAAAGGCGACCTAGAGTTGTTCTTTAATTTGGATAACCTGCAGTCGGTCTGTTGGACTTGCCACAGTGGCGACATCCAATCGACTGAGGCACTAGGCTACGACAGCACAATCGGAAACGATGGCTGGCCTATCGATCCAAAGCATCCTAGCGTCGGCTAAAAGAAATCAGAACAGTTGCC
>Ga0181601_10001631_pt1 | contig 19287 bp, 20 predicted proteins | sample 041ome_8_FD_133020 | JGI IMG/M metagenome (GOLD analysis project Ga0181601, IMG submission 133020) | Coastal salt marsh microbial communities from the Groves Creek Marsh, Skidaway Island, Georgia - 041407BS metaG (megahit assembly) | ecosystem: Environmental > Aquatic > Marine > Intertidal zone...
CCATTTTGGTAATCACAGGGGGCATCTTGCATCATCAAATGCAATCCTTGGCCCGTAAAGGGATGCGCACGTGCCAAGTCTTCGTCAACCTCAATACCCAAACCAGGGGCTGTTGGGGCAGCGACGTAACCGTTTTCGACACGAATGGATCCTTTGATCAATTGATCATGGAACGGCGTTTCAATTGTTTCAGCAATCAAAAGGTTCGGGATAGACACGGCCAATTGAATGTTCGCAGCCCATTCAATCGGTCCCGCATACAGATGGGGCGCCATTTGCGCGTTAAAGACTTCTGCGATTGCTGCGGTTTTCTTCATTTCCCAAATCCCACCTGCGCGGCCCAATGCGGGTTGTAATATCGCGGCACCACCTGTCCGAAGAACGGTGGCAAATTCGGATTTGGTTGTCATACGTTCACCTGTCGCGATCGGGATATTGACCGCCGCTGCGACATTCGCGAATTCCAATAGGTTATCAGGGGGAATAGGTTCTTCGTACCACAAGGGGCTATAGGGTTCGATCGCTTTGCCCAGACGAATAGCGCCAGAAGTGTTGAATTGGCCATGTGTCCCAAACAACAAATCAGCCTTGTCGCCGACTGCTTCGCGGATCGCTTTGCAAAACGCGACGGATAGGGAAATGTCGCTGAGCGCGGGTTGATGACCGCCGCGCATGGTATACGGGCCTGCTGGATCAAATTTAACGGCCGTATAACCGCGGGAAACCAAATCAATAGCGGATTCCGCTGCACCATCGGGGGAGGTCCAAAACGATCTGAGATCGTGGTGTGCCAACGGATATAAATAAGAATAGGCGCGTACACGTTCATTCATCATGCCGCCTAACAAGGCCCAGACCGGTTTGTCCAAATCTTTGCCCAAAATGTCCCAACAAGCAATTTCCAACCCTGAAAAAGCGCCCATCACCGTCAGGTCCGGCCGTTGGGTGAACCCCGACGAAAATGTGCGCCGAAACATCCGTTCGACGTTTTGAGGATGTTCATTCAAGAAATAGCGTTCAAAGACATCACGGATCACGTGGGTCATGGCGTCCGGCCCTACGCTTGAGGCATAGCATTCGCCCCATCCAATAATCCCTGTATCGGTGGTCAGCTTGACCAAAATCCAATATTGTCCCCCCCAACCTGGTGCAGGAGGGGATGTAACGATTACGTCAAGATCGGTCAGCTTCATATAAAACCTCTAAATGTCAAATGAGATGACGTTGCGTTTTGCTGCGCCTGATTTCGTGTTTTCGATGGCTTCGTTAATTTGATCCAAAGACCAAGTTTGCGACACCAGTTCATCTAACTTTAAGCGCCCTTGTTGATAAAGATCGATCATCCATGGAATATCGCGTTTGATTACGACATCGCCCATTTTGGAACCGACCATTGCCTGACCGACGGCGGCCAACAATGACGGTTCATAGCTGGCCTTGTCGCCGGCCTTTGGCATGCCAACCATGATGACTTTGCCGCCATACCCAATGTACCTGAGCGCGTCTTCATAGGCGCGCGTCGAACCTACGGTAACAAAGACCGCATCCGCACCGCGGCCTAACGCTTTTTTCGCGGCGCGCCATGGGGCGTCTTGGGTGCCAAGAATGCCATTAGTTGCCCCGAATTCCGTGGCGATGGACAGCTTTTCTTCGTTTAGGTCAACCGCCACGATGCGACGCGCTCCGGCGATGCGCGCCCCTTGGATTGCATTCAGACCAACACCGCCCGCACCGATGACCACGACGTCCTGACCGGCACGCAAATTGGCAGCATTCACAACCGCTCCAATTCCCGTAATCACCCCACAAGCCAACAGCGACGCTGAGGTAAACGGAATGTCAGCAGCGATTTTGACGACTTGGGCTTGGTCAACTACGACTTTTTCTGCAAACGCACCACAGGCCATCGCCTGATGCAACACAGATCCGTCAGGCATACGCAGCGGTCCGTGATCGCCATTATAGGGCGTTTCGCATATTGTCGGCGCACCAGAGGCACAGTTGCCACAATGACCGCAAGCCCGGATAAGTGTGACCACCACATGATCACCAATGGCCAAACCATGTACACCGTCACCCAGCGCTGTAATGCGACCTGCGGCTTCGTGGCCGTAAACGGCGGGCAGGGTGCCGCCCCATGCGCCTTGCACATAGGAAATGTCTGAATGACATACGGCCACCGCGCCAAGGGTGACTTCGATCTCGCCCGCGATGGGCGCGCGCAATTCGACGTGTTCTATTTTAAGATCGGTGTTGAATTCGTGGCAAACGGCGGCGGTGATACGTCCCATAAAGCTCCCCTTATGATTTTCGATCAGTCTGGCGCGTCGTCACACGGATTCAAGCGAAAAAGCGCGTTAAATTGCCGTGACGTGACGTTTTCGCCTTAGGCGTCCTTTGGTCGGACAGACAAAAAGACCCATAAGGCAATGGCTACCAAAATCGCAGCCAAGAAAAAGGGCGCGCCGGGGAAATAGAATGGCGCACTCTTACCCGTAAAAGTATAGAAAAGCGCCGACATGACCAAGGGGGTGATGATCATCGCAATCGCGTTCAGCGACCCGATTACGCCTTGCAAAGTACCTTGGTTATCGTCACCAACAGCCTTGGACATAATCGCCTGAAGCGGCGGCTGGCCGATAACGCCGATTGCAGCCATCGGGGTAAAGGCCAACATCAACCAGCCATGCGGAATAAAGGCGACAACCATCAACGCGATGATTTCCGCGCCAAAGCCCAAGATCACGGTGCGACGCTCCCCAAAACGTTTTATCGCAGGGTTTACCAATACCCCCTGAAAGATCGCAAAACAGATCCCATAAAGGGTCAATGAGACCCCAATCATTCCTGGCGACCAGTCAAAGCGTTCGACTGTAAAGAACGGCCAGATCGCGGCATAGACTGCAACCCCAATCAGGAAAAGCCCCAGTACCCATAGCAGGTGACCGACGCCTGCGAATTTTGATACCTCAAGCGCTGCACCAAAAGGATTGGCGCGTTTCCATGAAAATTTGCGTCGAATATCGTCGGTAACGCTTTCTTTTAAACAGACCCAGCAAAAAATTGTATTTATCAAGGCAATGAGGGCGGCGGCGTAAAAGGGCGCGCGTGGCCCCCATTCCCCCAACAGACCGCCGATGATTGGTCCAAGAACAAAACCCACTCCAAAGGCTGCACCCAATAGACCAAAACGGGCGGCTTTTTCTTCGGGTTTTGAAATATCGGCGATATAAGCCGAAGCTGTTGCATGGGTCGCGGCTGTGACGCCACCGATAATGCGGCCAATAATCAACAGCCAAAGTGACTGTGCCACGGCCATGATCAGATAATAGACAATCATGACCGAAAGCGCGATCATCAAAACAGGCTTGCGCCCATATTGATCCGACGCCACACCCAAGGTTGGGCTGAACAAAAATTGCATCAAGGCAAAGATCGTCGCCAAAATTCCGCCCCAGAGCGTCGCATCGGCGAGCGTCGCATTCGGCAAGACTGATGACATCAATTCCGGCAAAACCGGGATCATGATGCCAACGCCCATCGCATCCAGCAAGATGGTCATCAAAATGACCGAAACAGGTTTGTTCAATTTGCTCATATCGCGCTATGCGTCCACTCGATCTGCGAAACCACGTGCCAAATTTGGGGCAGCGCCTAATTGGTGTTGTGGTTCAAATTGCGTCATGTCGAGGTCAGGAAAACGGCTTTGTACAATCTTTAACAACCCCGTGCCCTGTGATATGGCTTGCTGAACGGCCTCTTTCAAGAGAGCTGCGGCATCTGGGCGCGGCATGGTTTTAGCCAAGGCAAAGGTCACTGCTTCGGCCATGATCATATCGTGCGTTTCAGCAATCTGAACGGCCATCGCGTCGGTGTTTGGTACAAGGCTTTCGATCATAGTCCCACTGATGGTCAGTGCCGATCCTGCGGTCAGACAAAGTTGTGGCAAGGCCATCCATTCGGTAAACCACGCGGCGCCGTCGCGCGCTTCGCGGTGTTGGGCCGCTTGGGTCAAGGTTGCGTTCAGCCCGCTTGCCATATTTGCCAAAGCAATGATGGCAGATGGCTGCACGGGGTTTTCTTTTTGCGGCATGGTCGATGACCCGCCCTTGGCCCCAAGTGTCACGGTTTTCATACCTGACTGTGTCATGATCCAAACGTCTTGGGCTATTTTGCCCAAGGCGGCGGCCAGTTGTGTTTGCCATGCGGCAAGGCGTAAGATAGGTCCACGATCCGCGTGCCAGCTGCGTTTTGGATCTCGTAAGCCTACCGCCGCCGCCAAATGTTGACGCACCTCGTCTGGATTAGGGCCGAGCACAGATCCACTTCCCGCAGCCCCTGACAGCGACACCCAAAGCACATCGCCACGCAGGGCTGGCAGCGCTTCCATCAGATCGGCCAACATGTGACCCCAGACCGCGACCGTCGCGCCAAAACTTGTCAACGTCGCCGATTGACCATAGGTGCGTGCGACCATTGGTGTTGTCGCATGGTCCCGCGCCAGCGTGGCCAAATCGCGCAACAACGTTTTTAATCCATTTTCTTGCAAAGCAAGTAATTGACGCACGCGCAACATGAGCGCGGTGTCTGTGATGTCTTGCGACGTGGCACCAAAATGCAGGTATTGCGCATGTTCAGGGGCTTGCATCAATTTGCGAAACTCGGCGACCAAACCGGGTATTGAAACGCCGTTTTGACCTATGGCTGTGCCCAACCCCGATGGGTCTATTTGCAATTCCAACGACGCGCGATGAATGGCCGCCGCGCTGATTTCAGGGATAATCCCCAATGTGCCTTGAACTTTGGCAAGCGATCCTTCGACCAGCATCATGGCGCGCACTTCGGCGGTATCCGTGAAAAGTCGCCCCATGTCCCCGGCGGGAAAGAGTTTTGCGTGCAATGGGCTGTCGAAAACGGATCCCGCCATCTAGCTGTCCTTTTGGATTATCTGATCTATCAGCGCTGCCAAGCCCGCAGGGTCGGCGAAAAAGGGCGAATGCCCCGTCGGGAAATGATATACGTCATTTTGATCCCATTGCTCAACCATTGTCATCTGATATTCGGGTGGGATGGTTTGATCATCGGTACAACGGATGTACGATTTCGGAACCGTCGCAAATTGATCTGACAGGGTGATTGGTGTCGCTTGTGGTGCTATTGCTTGCACACAGAGCTTTTCACGCGCAAGTGCGATCGTGTCAGCTGGGCAATCATGGTAAAACACTGTTTCAATTTGGGCGGGATCAACGGTAAAGCCCAATCCATCCTCGGTCCGCTGCACAGCGGCCATCAAGGGTTGGCGCGGGGCCTCTTTGCGCATATCTACCAAAGATTTTCCGTTTTGTGCGGCATAGGCACACAGATAGATCAGACGTTTTATTTTCTCAGGGGCCGCATCGGCCGCGGCCGAAATCGGAAAGCCCGCCATGGAATGACCCAACAGGTAAACCGGATCATAAATCGCGTCCAAAATTGCATCACGGTAACCATCCAAGGTGATGGTTTCAATGGGCGCGGGGTTGTCCCCATGCCCTGGTAAATCAATCGCGCGTGCATCATGCCCCAACGCGGCCAACGCAGGGATCAGATCACGAAAACACCATGCGCCGTGGCACGACCCATGAATGAGTAAAATCTTAGACATGACCAATTTCCGTCATGAAGGAGGATAGGATTTGCGCATAATGCGTTGGGTTTTCTACACAGGGCAAATGACCCGCTTTGCGGATCAATTCGAACTTTGATCCTGGGATCAAATCAACGGTTTCGCGCACCAAATCGGGTGGTGTCGATCCATCCTCGGATCCTGCAATGCCCAATGTGGGCAGGCGCAAGCCTGAGGTGGGTGTAAAGAAGTCGGTTCCAGGAATTGCAGTAGAACATCCAATGTATCCTTCAACAGGTTGACGTTCCAGCATATTTTTCCATATCGCCATGTCTGTCTTGGCAAGGAATTCGCGACCAAACCAACGCTCCATGACTGCATCAGACAGCGATGCAATGCCGCCTGCGCGGATTGCGTCGATGCGTTGCTGCCACATCTCGGGCTGTCCGATTTTGGCGGCGGTGTTCGACAAGACCATTGCACGCACTAAATCCAATCTTTTGACCGCCAACCCTTGGGCAATCATCCCGCCAATGGACAGGCCCACAAAAAGCGCATCTTTTACATTCAAGTGATCCATGAGTTGTTCCACATCGCGCACCAGCGTTCCCATGGAATAGGGCGCGGGCGTACATTCGGACAACCCGTGCCCGCGTTTATCATAGCGGATGTAACAATTGTCCTGCGGCAGCAACGGTAGGACCGCATCCCATAGACGCAAATCTGTGCCAAGCGAATTTGCAAACACCACGGGCTTGCCATCTGGGTTGCCGTCGATGCGGTAATGAAGTTTGATTTTGTCCAGTTCTGCGATTTTCATCTAGGTTACCCCGTCATTATCTGCCCAAATCGTGGTCGGTTGAACGATCTGAGACTGCATAGACCACGGTCATCGCCCGTCCTTCGGGTCGGTCGGCCGTTTATCTGGTCTTGCTACAGGTCAGATACATTCATGTCTATTGCGCGTTTGAACATGGCATCGTCGATATTGCCGCCTGACGCTACCGCGATTACTGTATCATGTGTGAGTTGATCACCATGAAACAAGGCCGCCGCCAAGGCCACGGCACCACCTGGTTCGACCACAATTTTCAGCCGTTGAAATGCCAGTTTAACCGCCATTAACGCCTGATCATCGGTGACAGCATATCCGCGCGGACATAGGTCTTTTAGGATCGGGAACGTTAAATTCCCTGGACTTGGTGTCACGATCGCATCACATATTGAACCGCTGGTTCGTGTATTGCGCTGAATTGAACCGGAAGCCAAAGATCGCATCGTATCCTCGAACCCAAAGGGTTCAACGGGGCACACGCGCATCTCTGGGGCATCGGCGGCCAAGGCGGTCGCAATGCCCGATGTCAAACCGCCACCGCCGCAACAGACCAAAACTTGCGCGTTCGTGATCCCCAATTCTGCGGCTTGTGCGGCGATGTCCAATCCTGCGGTGCCTTGGCCTGCGATGACCATTTCGTCATCAAAGGGTCGGACCAATGTTAATCCACGCTCGGCCTCAAGCCGTTCACCGATTTCATCGCGATCTTCGCGGTCGCGGTCATACAAAATCACCTCGGCCCCCAAGGCACGGGTGTTTTCAATTTTAATAACGGGCGCGTCGGCGGGCATGATCACGACCGACGGCACCCCATGCATTTTGGCGGCCAAGGCAACGCCTTGGGCATGGTTGCCCGACGAAAACGCAAGGATGCCCTTGGCGCGGGTTTCATCGTCCAATGCGGAAATTGCCGAAAATGCGCCGCGGAATTTAAAGCTGCCTGTGTGTTGTAAACATTCCGCCTTAACAAAGACGCGCCGTCCAGCAATGTCATCCAAAAAGGGGGACGACAACAGGGGCGTCACCCGTTTGTGACCCGCTAGACGTTTATTGGCGGCCCGAATTTTATCGATCATCATGATGTCATCTCCGCGATCCATGCGTGCAGGGCGGCGACCGCCTCGGGTTCGTCCAAAAATGGAATGTGCGCGCGATCTGGTACATGGGTCAGGATCATAGTCGGCATGCGCGCTTTCATTTCTAACGCGGTATCACGCGATAACAGATCGCTGTTGGCCCCATGGATCAATGCCATGGGTAAGCCTGCGCAGGCCTCGAACAAGGGCCATGCTTCGGTTGCGGCACCCGATTTGAACCCCGCCATCACCGCGTCACGTAATTTGGGGTCATAGCGCAAATCCAAACCTGTGTCGGTCTGGGAATATAGGATCCGCGCTTCGTCCAACCATCGCGACATTGGAACATTAGCAAAGCCTTTGGCCGTGCGATCGCGCATTTCGGCGGCCTGTTCGTATGTCTTGGCCGCAGGACGACGGCCCAGATAATCGGCAATGAAATCCAATCCGGATTGTTCCAATTTCGGGCCCACGTCGTTTAGGGCAATGCCCATAACGCGATGCTTGGCAGTGGCCGCCAAAAACATAGCGTTCAACCCACCGCGCGACGTTCCCAAAATGGCAACCTTTTCCAAACCCAAATGATCCAACAGCTCGATCACATCTTGCGCTTCGCGGGGGATGGAATAGGTGGTGAAATCTTCGGCCCAGTCAGACCCACCGCGGCCACGATAATCCAGCTTGATCAAACGGTTCCCGCAAAGATGGGGCGTGACAAAGTCAAAGTCCCGTCCGCAGCGTGTCAGTCCAGCAAGGCAAAGGATGGGAAGGCCATCGCCCGCGTCGGTATAATGCAATTTAAGACTGTCTGAGGTGGTGAAATATGGCATCAGCACCTCGCCAAATCTGGGATCGTTGTCAGATCGGATAGGATATAATGCGGTGTCCATGGCATTCGATCCACGGGATCGCCCGCGCGATTAACCCACGCGGTTTGAAACCCAAACCCCGATGCGCCGGCCGCATCCCACCCGTTTGATGATACAAACAACACTTGATCCTTACCACAGCCAAAATGATCAGGCACCATTTGATAAACCTTTGCGTTTGGTTTGAAGACGCCAACGCTGTCAACACTAAGCACGGCATCTAACAGAATTTCTAGGCCCGCCCATTGCACGGCGCCTTTCAACATATCGGGTGATCCATTTGAAAGGATTGCCGTTTTATACCCCTGCGCCTTGAGCGTCGCCAACATTTTCGGCACCTCTGGATAGGCGGCCAATTCCCAGTAAAGCGCCAATAATTCCTCGCGTAACAGCAAATCATCGGACAGGCCCAAAGCCTCCATTGCGAAATCCAAACCATCTTGGGTGACGTCCCAAAATGGGCAATGTGCGTCGGTGATCGCACGCAGCCAACTATATTGAAGTTGCTTTTGGCGCCATATCTCGGACAGTTTGGGCCAAACAGCCGCTAAATGTTCAAACCCAGGTTTTTCGGCGACGCGTCGGGCCGCGCTGCTGACATCGAATAAAGTGCCGTAGGCATCAAATACGCAAGTTGTAAGTGTCATTCTATAATCCTTATTTGCGGCAGAGTAAGCACGCAGGCGGGCCAAGGCCAAGCCCTAAACGTAAAATTTCTTGTCCAAAGGGTTTACTTTCGACGGGCTGACATGCAGATTTATGTCACGCCAAGCACCCGCATATGACCTGCGGCCTTGAAAATTCACTCCCCAAAAACGATTGGAAGACAGATGACCCAAGTAAAAGCGGGTGATACCGTTCGCATTCATTACACCGGCACTTTGGATGACGGCACCACTTTTGACAGCTCAGAAGGCCGCGATCCTTTGGAATTCGTGGTTGGCAGCGGCCAGATCATTCCAGGTCTTGATAACGCGCTCACAGGCATGTCAGCGGGCGAAAAAAAGACTATCACGATTGATTGCAAAGAAGCCTATGGCCCCATCCACCCAGAAGCCCGCCAAGCCGTGCCCCGTGCCGAGATACCGGCAGATATTCCGTTGGACTTGGGAACTCAGCTTCAGGTCCAAACCCCTGATGGTCACGCAATGTCTGTTACTGTGGTTGAGGTCACAGAAACCGAGGTCACCCTGGACGCCAACCACCCGCTGGCAGGAAAAGATCTGACATTTGCATTCGAGATTGTAGTAATCAATCCGTAAATCGACACTGCATTGAATGCGTGGCATTTATTCAAAATTCAAATGGCGCGCGGTTTGTCACCGTGCGCCATTCGTATTTTTACAAAACAAAAGTCCTAGATTTTCAATAAAATCGCGCCTGATCTGCCTGGGGTCAGGGTCGCATCATGGGCGGCGGCACAGTCGTTCAGATCATAAATTATCTGAACGTCAGGTCTGAAAGCGCCATCGTCATGTGCGCGGTGCAAAATATCAATCGCTGCATCGCGCGCGCGTTTCGGTAAAATGTAGATCAGCACAACGTCAATTGTGATGGCTTTGAACAAATACGGACCAAATGGCAGGGTGGGCGCCATATCTTTGGCCGATCCATAGGCGGCGATGGTCCCGTTAGCGCGGACCACTTGGTGCAAAAGATTGACGTTTTCGCCAAATTCAACCTCGACCGCACGATCAACACCCTGGGGCATGATGGCAAGAATGTCTTGGGCTAGGGTTGGGGATCGATAATCCAACACATGATCGGCACCCGCGGCGCGCATGCGATCGAACCCGTTAGGGGATCCTGTTGCGATCACTGTGGCACCGCCCCATTTGGCAAGCTGAATGGCAATATGCCCAACCGAACCCGTGCCGCCAGAAATCAGCAAGGTTTTCCCAGTAATTGGGCCACCGCCAAAAACCGAATGCGCCGCGGTTAATCCAGGTATGCCCAAACAGGCGCCTGTTTCAAACGACATGGTTTCGGGCATTTTGACCGCCTGATCAGACGGAAGCGCGATAAATTCGGCCGCCGTGCCAAAGGGTCTTTGCCATTGGCCATTCCAGATCCAGACCCGTTCGCCAATACGACCGCGCGAAACACCATCGCCGACAGCAATAATTTCACCTGAACCGTCTGAATTTGGAATGATAACGTCAAACGCTGGTTTGGTCACGCCTGGGCGATTACCGCTGCGCGCTTTGGCGTCTGATGGATTAGCCCCTGAAAACGTCAGCTTGACCAGAACTTCGCTCGAATGAGGTTTGGGTTGATCCAAATCGGCATAGGCAATGACTTCGGACGCGGGCCCGAATTTTGAATAGATCATCGATTTCATAGGGTTATCCTTTTTTGCGCAGGCGGATCACAACGTCGACTGAGGCGATTTCAGCACCATCTGGGGCATCGGGCAATTGGATGATCCGTAACTGATCAGCAGGCGCATCAGTGAGCTTGCCGTCATTTTCCCAATAAAAATGGGGATGGTCATGCGTATTCGTGTCGAAATAGCTTTTGGTTCCGTCGACCGAGACTTCTTGCAAAAGTCCAGCATCGCAAAAGGCGCGCAATGTGTTATACACAGTCGCCAAAGATACCTTTTCGCCAAAATGATGTGTTTGTTCAAACAAGCTTTCGGCAGTGACATGACGATGGCGCCCGTCACCGATCAGTGCTTCGGCCAAAATAATTCTTTGTCGCGTGGGTCTAAGATCTGATTTGCTTAGCCATTCTCTTGCGCGGTCTGTCGAAGTAATCGTCATGCGTGCCTCTTTCTTACAGTTTTGTAATTAATACAGTCTCGCGCCAATTTTCAATGGTTTTAATTCAATTCCTTGCCCTAAGGTCGACCGAAGGCTTGCAAGACGTGTCGCGCGGGTGATAGAGGAAGAAATAAGATACGAAATAAATCAGGGAATTGAACCTCATGTCGAACTTTCCATCCAGCTTTGACCGCGATGATTTGTTGAAATGCGCCCGCGGTGAATTGTTTGGGCCGGGCAATGCGCAATTGCCAGCCCCCCCAATGTTGATGATGGATCGCATCACCGAAATCAGCGGAGATGGCGGCGAACATGGCAAGGGGCATGTGATCGCGGAATTTGATATAACGCCAGATCTTTGGTTCTTTGATTGCCATTTCCCGGGCAACCCTATCATGCCTGGATGTTTGGGATTGGACGGTTTGTGGCAGCTGACTGGCTTTAACCTTGGTTGGCGTGGCTGGCAGGGACGCGGTTATGCACTAGGCGTGGGCGAAGTCAAATTGTCCGGCATGGTCCGTCCAGATCGCAAAATGCTAACCTATCGCGTGAATTTCACAAAAGCCGTCCAAACGCGTCGTTTGACCATGGGCGTTGCCGACGGCATCGTCGAGGCGGATGGCGACATCATTTATCAAGTGAAAGACATGAAAGTCGCGCTTTCAGAATCATAATAGGCCAATAAAAAGGAGACCACCATGCGCAGAGTCGTGGTTACAGGATTGGGTGTTGTATCCTCAATCGGAAATAACGCAGCTGAAGTATTGGCCAGTTTGAAAGCAGGCAAGTCAGGGATCACCGCAAACGCCGATATGGCCGAACGTGGATTTCGCAGCCAAATCGCGGGCAATGTGAAACTGGACATTATTGATCACGTCGACAAACGCACGTTGCGGTTTATGGGGCCCGGCGCGGCCTATGCCTATATCGCGATGGAGCAAGCGATTGCCGATGCGGGATTGGACGAAAGTGATGTGGTCAATCCGCGCACAGGTTTGATCGCGGGATCAGGTGGACCATCAACCAGCGCGATGTTGGCCGCGCATCAAGTGGTGCAAAATTCAGGATCGCCCAAGCGTATCGGGCCGTTTGCTGTTCCAAAGTGTATGTCTTCTACAATATCGGCAAACCTGTCGACCGCGTACAAGATCAAGGGCATCAACTATTCCATAACCTCCGCCTGTTCGACCTCTTTGCATTGTATTGGCAATGCTGCCGAGCAAATCATGCTCGGCAAGCAGGATGTGATGTTTGCGGGCGGTGGCGAAGAATTGGATTGGACGCTATCGTGTTTGTTTGATGCGATGGGGGCCATGTCGTCGAAATACAATGACACGCCTGAAAAAGCATCCCGCGCATTTGACGCTAACCGCGATGGATTCGTCATTGGCGGCGGCGGCGGCATTGTCGTTTTGGAAGAGCTGAGCCATGCCCTGGCCCGTGGTGCGAAAATCTATGCCGAAGTCACAGGTTATGGCGCCACATCAGATGGTGCCGACATGGTCGCGCCATCGGGTGAGGGCGGCGAACGCGCAATGCGCATGGCGTTGGAAACGTTGGGATCAGATCGCAAAGTGGGTTACATCAACGCGCATGGCACATCCACACCCGTGGGTGACGTCGGGGAAGTTGAAGCAGTCCGCCGTGTTTTTGGTCGCGGCAACACGCCATTGATCAGTTCAACAAAATCGATGACCGGCCACAGCCAAGGTGCAACCGGTGCGCAAGAGGCGATTTATTGTTTGTTGATGTTGGACAACGATTTTATCGCGCCCTCGATCAACGTCGAAACCCTAGACCCTGCGATTGACGCAGGCGAAATTGCAACATCTTTGGTGGAAAACGCAGGGCTTGATACGGTCATGACCAACAGTTTTGGCTTTGGTGGGACCAACGGGTCGATGCTCATGTCAAAATATCGCGGATAAAATGGTAAAGAGGGCTTTGCCCTCTTGGCCTATGGCCAATTCACCCAGAGTATTTTTGCAAAAATGAAAGTAGGATCTTGAGATGCAGTTAGCCGGTAAACGCGGTTTGGTGATGGGCGTTGCAAATGAACGTTCGATCGCTTGGGGTATTGCCAAGGCTTGTGCCGAGGCAGGCGCAGAATTGGCGTTTACCTATCAGGGCGAGGCATTTGGTTCGCGACTGGCACCCTTGGCGGCATCCGTGGGGTCAGATTTCATGGTCGATGTGGATGTGACCGATGATGCGTCCTTAGATGCCGCATTTGATCAATTGGCGGCGCGTTGGCCGACGATTGATTTTGTCATCCATGCAATTGCCTATTCTGACAAAAACGAATTGACGGGCCGCTTTGTGAACACAAGCCGCGCGAATTTCAAAAATTCTCTGGATATTTCGGCCTATTCTTTCATCGAAGTGGCGCGGCGCGCGCACCCGATGATGGTGGAGAATGGCGGAACATTGATCACACTGACCTATCAAGGGTCAAACCGCGTGACGCCTTTCTATAACGTCATGGGTGTTGCAAAAGCAGCGTTAGAGGCGACCACACGATATTTGGCCAATGACTTGGGTCCAGACGGTATTCGTGTAAATGCAATTTCACCCGGTCCAATGAAAACGTTGGCTGGTGCGGCCATTGGCGGCGCACGCAAGACCTATAAGCACACCGATACGAACGCGCCCTTGCGGTCAAACGCAACCCTTGAAGCCGTAGGCGGGACCGCAGTTTATTTAATTTCCGACTCAGGTGCCTGCACGACGGGGGAAATTATTCGGGTGGATGGCGGCTATCATGTCTTGGGTATGCCGCAGCCAGAAAATATCTAAATAAAAAGCCCGCAGAGTGCGGGCTTTTTTATGTTCGCAGTATTTAGAACCCTTTTGCGTCGGCACCGCCTGCTTTGTAATCACCGAGAATAGTGCCGGGTGTTGCTGTGTCGTCGCAAACGGTGCGCCCATCAGGGGAACGGCGTGCATCCATATATCCTGCGATGCCATAATCAATGATGCAATGGTGACAGCCGTTTGGATCAACCCAAATGCCAGCCTTTAATTCGGTCAATGGCTTTGTGTCGGGTCCGCCGTCAACTGCGTAATTTCCACCTGTGCTTTCACCGCTATTGATCATCGAAAGTATTGCTCCGCTGTCACCGCCGCACGCTGACAAGGTGATCAAGATTGTGCCAAAGCCAAACAATTGTTTTGTAAGTTTCATGTCCAGCTCCTTTTACTGAATACACACGATTTCGACACGGCGGTTTTGTGCCATGCCCGCGGTTGTCGCATTTGTGGCGCGTGGTTTGCGTTCGCCATATCCGACAACCTCTGCGACGTTGACGCCTGCACTGCGCGCAATCGCAGCAACAGCATCGGCGCGCCTTTGCGATAGCGCCATGTTATACGCATCTGACGCGCGGCTGTCAGTATGACCCGAAATTGCAAAAGACTGAGCTTGAGTCGATTTGAAGAATTCAGTTAGTTTTTGACGTCCAGCGGCTGAAATTGTGTGTTGGTTCGTGGCAAAGAATTGATCCGACGGCAACACCCCACATGTCGCGCCGCGATTACAGACGGGCAAACCATCGCGGGTTAAATGTGGGCTCATATAACCTGCAATGCCATCATCGAGAACCCAATGTTCGCATCCATCCGGATCGATCCAGATCCCCGGCACCACATTCGTTGATGTGACATTTGCGGTTGCGTTTTGCGCGAAAGATGCCGACGACGTCAGCGTGATCGCCAAGGTCACTGCTGCGCCTAGGCAGCCAAGTTTGCGTTTGTTTTTTACCCACCATAGTCTCCTCGTATCCAAATGCGCGAATATCTATACCAAAGGTTATAATATAGATGCTGCGTCAAACAACCACATCATATCGTTGGTTTAGTTGACGAAATTGGCCGCTTAGCAGCAAAAAGGTGACAATTATTGGGCAATTGTTACGCAAAAAGATACAATCCCCATATATTTTGGGGACTGTTGCCTTTGCCGGTCTTGGGAAAATGTACAATGCGCTATTGCGCTAATACGCCATCCAACGAATTTCGGTTGCTTTTGGTGATTCGAACGCGGTGAATATCGCCAACTTTGATATTATCCCCACGCACGTGGACCGCATGTAAATATTCGGATTTTCCAACCATTTGATTGTCAAAACGACCTGGGCGTTCAAACAAAACCGAAACCTCGCGTCCGACCATATTATCTTGGATCGATTTTTGTTGGTCTGCAATCAACGCCTGAAGCCTTTGAAGACGGTCTGACTTTACATCTTCTGGCAATTGATCGCGTTCTGCCGCGGGTGTTCCCGGGCGTGTTGAATATTTAAACGAATATGCTTGGCCGTATTTCACTTCGCGGATCAGGCTCATGGTGTCTTGGAAATCTTCTTCTGTTTCCTCGGGAAAGCCGACGATGAAATCGCCTGACAACAGGATGTCTGGACGCGCCGCGCGGATGCGTTCGATCAATCTTAGATAGCTTTCTGCATCGTGGCTGCGATTCATGCGTTTGAGGATTTTGTTGGAGCCCGATTGCACAGGCAAATGCAGGTAAGGCATCAATTTCGCACACGTCCCATGTGCCTCAATCAGATCATCGGCCATGTCATTGGGGTGGCTGGTGGTAAAGCGAATGCGTTCCAGGCCGTCCACTTTGTCTAATTCCCAAATCAAACGGGCCAGCCCCCATTCGCCGCCATCGATGCCAGCACCGTGATAGGCATTAACGTTTTGACCCAAAAGCGTGATTTCGCGTACGCCGCGGTCTACCAGATCGCGTGCTTCGTCCAAAATACGCGACGCAGGGCGCGATACCTCAGCGCCACGCGTATACGGCACCACACAAAATGCACAAAACTTGTCACAGCCTTCTTGAACCGTCAAAAATGCGGCGGGGGCACGTTTTGCCTTTGGGCGTTTTTTTAGTTTTTCAAATTTGTCCTCTTCTGGAAAATCTGTATCGATTGCCTTTTTTCCGCTTGCGGCTTTCGCTTCTAACTCAGGCAGGCGGTGGTAACTTTGCGGGCCGACAACCAGATCGACCATTGGCTGACGACGCATGATTTCTTTGCCCTCGGCTTGGGCAACACATCCCGCGACACCAATTTTCAAATCAGGTTTCGCATCTTTTAGGTGCTTGTAGCGACCAAGTTCGGAGTATATTTTCTCGGCCGCTTTTTCACGAATATGACAGGTATTCAGCAAAATCATGTCAGCATCATCGGGCGTGTCCGTTTCCACATATCCAGACCCACCCAAGGTTTCTGCCATCCGTTCACTGTCGTAAACGTTCATTTGGCATCCGTAGGTTTTGATAAACAGCTTTTTGGGCGTTGTCATGGGGGCAATCCTAACAGGTCAATGATCTGCGCTTGCTATACCAAAAATGACCCGACTTGCAATGCGTGAGCTTTTGGCGATAGTGAGAATATGAATTTGTAGGCAGGTCATATGGATTTTTCAGGGCTGAGTGATTTTATTTCTGCACAAAAGGGCAGGCCGTTAAAAGGCTCGATCGCAGTTATTTTTGTCGAAGATGACGTCGAGGTTGAAAGTACGCTCGCACATCATGTCGCGCTGGGGTTTCATTATATTTTGGTTTTGGGGCAACAGCTTCCGCCGATTTCTGACGATATTTTAACCGAAGTCATTACGATCTCTTACAACACATTGCAAAAAAATGCAGTAAGCGCGGCGATCAATCATCTGATGCCATACACAAATGGGGCTTGGGTCTTTACGTGCTTTAATGCCGAATACCTATATTTCCCATTCTCGGAAACGCGAAAATTTAATGAACTTGTTTCGTTTCATGCAGAAGAACGCCGCGATTCTATGTTGTGCTATGTGGCTGACATATATGCGGGCGATTTGTCCGCATCGCCAAATGGCGTGGATCGTCTTGATCCTTATCTCGACAAATCAGGATATTATGCCCTTGCACGGTGGGATGCTAAAGAACGTGTGAATAAAGAAAGGCAGCAGGATTTTTTTGGTGGATTGAAGTGGCGATTTGAAGAATTTGTTCCACCCGATAAACGGCGCATTGATCGCATCGGTATTTTTTGTGCGAAACATGGCCTTACCATGCGGGATGATTTTACCTTTTCGGATCAAGAATATAACACTTATTCTTGCCCTTGGCACAATAATGTCACCGCAGCGATAGTGTCATTTCGAACCGCAAAAGCTCTGCGCCATAATCCTTTACCGCGCGAGCATATTAATGATTTCAAATGGTTTAATTCCGTGCGCTTTACGTGGTCGTCGCAGCAACTTTTGGACCTGGGCCTAATTGAGCCGGGCCAATGGTTTTGATCTGTAACGAGATGAAAAAAACATCACAAAAGAAACTAGGGCTTGCGTTTTTTATTTGCTGCGTCCACCATATATATACATTGCATAGGAGATTTGCGTGGCCCACGGCACCATGACGCATCTAATGGATGCATCGAACGCAGGACAGGTAACATTTGATTTCCCCGACAATCGGTTGATGATCGAACTGTGTGGCGAATTTGATAAAAATCTGGCCAAAATTGAACAGCAGCTTGCGGTACAGATTATTAGGCGCGGCAATCAAATTGAAATTTTTGGACAAGAGGATGCTTGCGCTGAGGCTGGCAAAGTCATTGAGGCATTGTATCACCGTCTTGAGAATGGAAAAACGGTTGAATTCGGTGACGTAGATCGCGAATTGCGCATGGGTGCAAACCCAGAGCTTGCAAAATTAGCCGAAGACCAGCTTGAGATGTTTTCAAGTGCTGCGGTAGAAATCAAAACCCGAAAAAAATCTGTTGAGCCACGTACTGACGCACAAAAAGCCTATGTCCATGCGCTCATGAACAATGAATTGGCATTTGGCATTGGTCCAGCGGGCACTGGTAAAACGTATCTTGCGGTTGCGGTGGCTGTGACCAAATTCATTGCGGGGGATGTTGACCGAATTATCCTGTCGCGCCCTGCGGTTGAGGCGGGCGAAAAGCTGGGTTATCTGCCGGGCGACATGAAGGATAAAGTCGACCCTTACATGCAGCCACTGTATGATGCGTTAAATGATTTTTTGCCTGGCAAGACCCTTGCCAAGCTGATCGAGGAAAAACGCATTGAAATCGCGCCTTTGGCCTTTATGCGCGGGCGCACCCTGTCCAATGCCTTTGTGGTTTTGGACGAAGCACAAAACGCAACTGCGATGCAAATGAAGATGTTTTTGACCCGTCTGGGCGAAGGATCGCGCATGGTCATCACGGGGGATCGAACCCAAGTGGATTTACCACGGGGCGTTGTGTCGGGATTGACTGAGGCGGAGCGGTTGTTAAAGCGGGTCTCTGGAATAAGCTTTAACTATTTCACCGCCAAAGATGTTGTGCGACACCCGTTGGTGGCCGCAATTATCGAAGTCTATGATGAGGATAGCCGTAAAGCCATGCTGAAGCGATTGGAAAATCAACGCGACCTATGACGATTGAAATAGTTTACGAAGATGCTCGTTGGCAGGCACTTGACCTTGATGTGTTGGTGGAACGGGTTGCCCGCGAAACATTAAGCCATTTGGGATATGACGCGCATGACTATGGCTTTGATCTTTTGGCCTGTGATGATGCACGCATAGCAGCATTGAATAGCGAATTCAGGGACAAATCGACCCCTACCAATGTTCTGTCTTGGCCATCGGAGGAACGTGGTGCGCAAGACGATGGCGATGATCCAGACCTATTAGACCCAGAGTGGGATGCAGAACTGGGGGATATTGCCATTGCCTTTGATACCTGTCATCGCGAAGCAAAGGCGGCGAACAAACCAATGGCTGATCATGTTACACATTTGGTCATACATGCCATATTACATTTGTTGGGATACGATCATATCCGTGACCAAGATGCCACGTTGATGGAAGGAATCGAAGTCCAGATACTTGGCAAACTGGGTATAGATAACCCATATATATAGACAGGATCGCAAGATCGTGATTTTTGGATAGGACTGATGGACGATAAAGACGGGCCTTCTAGGGCAGCGCAAAGCGCGCAGCTGACCGGCAAATCTATTTTTTCGCGGATTATAACGCGGGTTTTTGGTGGACAATCAGTCCCGGACCAGCACAGGTTGAGTGTTGATGAAACTTTGAAAACGCGGGCAGAAAATGTCTTGGGCATTTTGAATCTTC
>Ga0181601_10001636_pt1 | contig 19238 bp, 11 predicted proteins | sample 041ome_8_FD_133020 | JGI IMG/M metagenome (GOLD analysis project Ga0181601, IMG submission 133020) | Coastal salt marsh microbial communities from the Groves Creek Marsh, Skidaway Island, Georgia - 041407BS metaG (megahit assembly) | ecosystem: Environmental > Aquatic > Marine > Intertidal zone...
AACGTCGTCGTAGTAGTAGTAGTCATTTTCTTAGACGCGCGCACGACGCACCCGGGTGGGCACAGGTTTGGATTCGCGGCGCGAATCGCATCCCTCACGACGGATTCAAACCACGCGCGACACCGCGTCGTCGCGTCGCCGGCGTCGACGCACCGGCGGAGCGATACGCGGACGCATCGCGTGCGTCCATCGAGTCCGCGGACGATGACGTTGGTCGGGTTCGTCATCGCGTTTGAAAGTGGCGTTCTGGGTGCGCTGGCGCGTTGCCTCACTGGAACACTTTTGATACAAGTACCGGTATTACAACAACAATGACGAGGAATGAATGAATGAATGGATGGACGATCACACGACGCCGGGGAATCCAGAACCGTCGGTAGATGGAGGACGACGAAGGATGCACCCCGAAGCGGCGGCGCGAACGTGGTGGAAGCTCTCGCAGATTATGGCTGCTACGAAGAAGAAGACGCCGTAAACGTAATAGCCATCGAAAGGCTTGTCGGATGGAAATACGACGAAGGAAACGATGACGGTGAGGACTTTGCGAATGGTGGTGACGGCGGTGGCGAGCGTGGCGCCGAAATTTCTCGTCAAGAGGGAGAAAAAGTAGGCGCCGAAGTAGAATGTGACAGATCGAGCGAGTAAGAGACCGATGGCGCCCGGCGTTTCGCGAAGGTAGTGAATGGAATCTGCACCTTCAAAGTATGCGACGCCGGCGAATGCAACGATGGAGCCGATGGCGTTGGTGTAGAGGATGTTTTCTCGAACGTCTGCGCCGTGATTTCGCATCGCGTGTTCAGAGACATTGCTCTGAAGTGAACCCAAGAAGATGGCAAAGACGGACAATCCGAAACCCAACGCCAATCGAACGTCTTCGCTCAATCCGAGGGATGATTCATCCGCCACGATGTCGGCATTCGGACTGATGCCTGATGAATCCGAAGGTGGTGATGAATCGATCGGAGTGCTATGCTGTTCATGCTCGGCGAAGCCGAAAAACGCGACGGCGATGACGAGAAGCAAAGCCGCGGCTACTTGATGCGGCTTGTACTTGCGGTTCAACCAAACGACGGAAATAACCATCGTAAACACGAGTTTTGAGCTCCGCAACACCGTTCCCGTGGCGTAATTGATCCACTTGTAACATAATTTCCCCACTGCGCTGTACGCCGCGAGCAAAAGCGCCTGAATCACGTACAATGCAATCGGTGCTTTCCTCGTGCGCGTCAGCGTTCCATCCGCTAAACTACTCGACGCCGAAATAGACGCAAACGTCACCAACTCTGCCAACGCCACCGTCCAAAAGTAATCAAAATTTGGCAGCGATCTATACACGTACTCTTCAAAGTAACACGACGCTCCAATGAATCCTATGCACGCCGTCGACGCCGTGACCAGCGCCGCGGTTTCAGACATTTGGACGCCAAGCAAACGCCCGTCGTATGCCCGACCGCCATCCTCCGCCCTCGGACCATCCCCGTCGTCCCATCCGCGCTCGTCCTCCGCGCGTCGTCGATCAGACGCCGTCGCGTTCGCGTCATTCTACGCGTCGATACGTCGGTACGTCGATACGTCAGTCGTCAATGCATACACAAACTGTTCACTGATGGTGTTGAACTAAACACCGTGCTGATGATGATGCTCGCTCTCCCGCACGGCATCCATCGATCGTGTCTCGCGCGCACGCACCCTCGCATCACCACCACCGAGTAACGATTCCGTCTCCCCGCGCGTCCTGGCTTCCGTCGTCGCCATGACGACCCCGTCGGTCGCGGTCTGGCGTCACATTTCGACTCTGTACCGAAAAAGATGTCATCTCTATCCACGCGCGCATCGAGACCGGCGGCGCCGCGGAGATCGCACGGGTCGTCGAAACCGGCCCGACGTACTGCGATACGCGCATCGACCTCCTCGTCGTCGTCGCCGTCGTCGTACGAGCGAACGATGGTCGTTATCACGGGCGGGACGAGCGGGATCGGTTTCGCTTTGGCAAAGGAGTGCATCGAAAACGGCGTCGGGGCGGTCGTCATCGCGTCGAGAGGCGCGAAGAGGACCAGCGATGCGGTGGAGGCGTTACTAGAGATGACGAAGACGTTGGAGACGGAGGTGTTTGGGTTGAAATGCGACGTGGGCGACGTGAAGGATGTGGAAAGATTGGAAGAGGAAACGCGGCGGCTATCGAAAGATTACGACGTCGTGCACTGGATTAACTCAGCCGGAATGGTGACAAAAAACGCGCCGCTACACGAAGTTGAGACGGATGAGATCATCGCTGTGACTCGGGCGAATTTAATTGGTCCGTTACTGTGTTGTAGAGCGGTTTTACAGCTAGCCGTCGAGGCGGGCGACGCTCGACGCTTTGTCGCATGGAATTTCGGTTTTTCAGACTGGGGGGCGAATTTATCGAAAAGCGCGGCGACGCACAAGGCGACGAAGACTGGATTGACGCAATTGACGAAATCGCTCAATGCAGATGTCGCGGCGATGCGCGCCGCGGGAGGAACGTCATCGTCGCTGCGATGCGAGTTTCATCAACTCTCACCCGGATTGGCGCTGACAAAGCTATTGCTCGGCAACGGCAACGCCAATCCAATCTCAAAACGCGTCTTCAACGCCCTCGCGGAGGAACCCGAGGTCATCGCTGCGGATATCACCCCACGCATTCTCTCCGTGGAGGAAGGATCGACGAATGCGGTGGAATTTCTCACCCCAATCGACGCCGTCTCCCGCGTCCTCGCCGAACTTCCTCGCGTCCTCGCCAACGCCGGCGGTCGACATTTCGACTCCACCGGTCGTCGCGTTCCCTCGGGCGATGGAAACCTCCGCGGCGATTACGACGTCGATGGTGTTCGCAAACTTCCGTTCGACAATTAACACTCGACGATTCCATTTGTAAACTACAAGTATAGCTATAGACTGCGCTGATGAAATTGTTTCAGTCGCTAAAACAAGATGCACCACCCCCCACTTTGTCACGCGCCACGTTGACAGCCAACACCCCAGGTTCTCGTCGTACGACGACGCCTCAAACGTCTCCCTCGGGATGAGTTTCGACGACGCAGCGCGCCTCGCGCGCGGTCGATCCGTCGGGGTTTTAGTCGTCGCGATCGCCGCTGCCGCAGTGGTTTTTCCGATCTGGTTTCCCTTGTTCGTCGGCGTCGTTTTAGTCGGTAAAGTTTTCGGACGATCGTCGGACACCGCCGCCAAGGAGGTGAAGACGATGATGACGACGACGACGACGAGCTTCTCCTCGGGTTCGGTGAAGAGTATCGATTCCGAGGAGAAGGTGTCCTCGGTGAAGACAACGACGGGTCCGGTGACAACGCCAAAAGAGGATAAAGAAGAAGCGACGCCGCCGCCGGTGGTGCTCACGGGATCGGCAGCCATGTTGGCCAAGATGCGTAAGAGCGCGGCGGTGACGGGTGAGAAACGTGCGGCGACGGCGCGAGAGGCGAGCACGAGCCAACGGGTTGGGAAGAAGACGGCTTCGGAAAAGACAAAGGCGTCTTTGTCGAGAGCGTTTGTGTTACACGGCGGCGAAGCGGCGAGTCAGATTGCGATGGATCTAGCGGAGAGTGCGAGGAAGGACCACGGTGTGGATGTGAATGTGTACGCGATGGATGATTTCAGGAATGTGCGTTTCGATGAAGAGCCGTGTGTGGTTATTTTTGTTGTAGAGACGGTGGAGAATGCGCAGCCGGCGGAAGCAGCGGGCGCGTGCGTTCGGTTCTTCAATCGTAAGCGCAAAGAAGGGACGAATAAGGAGATGTTGGCGGGTAAAATGTCTTTTGCGGTGCTCGGTCTCGGGGACACAAACTTGCTGTTGGATCGTCAGACGACGACGGCGAAGGATTGTAACCAGGCGGCGCAGACGTTGGATTCAGCGCTCGCGGCGTTGGGCGCAAACCGCATCGTCGCTCGTGGAGAAGCAAACGACGCGATTGGGCTGGACGAGGACGTCGTGCCTTGGTCCAAGGAAATGTTTCCGGCGTTAGTCGCGGCTAATAAGAGCTTGGAAGCGACGAAGAACGCCAAGATGTGTTTCCTGTATGGCTCGCAGACGGGCAACGCCGCTGAAATTTGTAAGAACCTCGCCGCCGAAGCGGGCGAGAAGGGGTACGCAGTCGAGGTTTGCGCCATGAACGAGGTCGAACCCGATGACGTGTTAAAACCTGGTGCCGTTATCACCTTTGTCGTTTCGAGTACTGGTGACGGTGACGCGCCAGAGAATTGCGACACCTCCTCCACCAGACTTAAGCGCAAGGCGAAAAAAGAAAAGGGAACGGGTGCCGAGGGCGTTCAGTACGCCGTTTTGGGACTTGGAGACCAAAATTACAGCGCATTCATGGCTATCCCGCGAGCGTTTTCGCTCACCATGGAGAACCTCGGGGCGACGTGTTTCGCAAAGAGAGGCGAATGCGACGACACGCTCGGTCTTTACGAACAGGTGGACGCGTGGACGAGCACGTATTGGGGATACCTCGACGCCGCGCGCGCAAACTCGAGCAAACTGCGCAACGGGGAATTCTTGGACGCATCGGAAGCGGCCGTACCGCAGACTGTCGTCGATGCGAAGCCAGAGGCGCCGTCGAAGAAGATTGAGGGCGTTCCACCTTTGCCGATATGCAGAAGCGAAGTTGAGTGGCTTCAAAGTTCTCAAAAATCCGCTACCGTCAAGTCTGGCCCGGATGAATCCGGCGCTTACACCGTAACTGCCCCTTACATGGCGTCCATCACGAAGCGCGAGTTGCTCACCGACCCGAAATCTGACCGTTGCGTGTTGCACATGGAGTTCGACTTGGGAACGAGCGGAATCAGCTACAAAGCGGGGGATTCCATCGGCGTCCTTCCGCAAAACGAAGCGCGACTGGTGAGTGATATTGTGTCCCGTCTCGGTTTGGATGCTGACGCCGTGTTCACGCTCAACTGGAAAAAAGGTGACACGGATGAACACGCGACCCATCCGTTGCCTCACATCCACACTCCCTGCACGGTTGCCGAAGCATTCACAAGACACGTGGACGTCACCGGCTGCCCTCGCAAGTCCCTGCTGCGCGTGCTCGCCGAGCACTGCTCAAAGACTGAGGAAAAGGATGCGCTCCTCCACCTGTCTTCTCGCGGTGGAAGAGCCGACTACGAAGCTCAGATTCGATCGCAGTCGCCGACGCTGCTAACGCTTTTGAAGAAATTCCCAAGCTGTGCGCCTCCGCTGGCGGATTTATTGGACGCGCTCTCTCCGCTTGCGCCGAGACTTTATTCCATCACGTGCGCCCCAGAGGTCGCTCCCACGACGCCCTCGGTCGCATTTAGCGTCGTCAAGTTCAGTGCCCCGGACGGTGAAGAACGCAGAGGTGTGGCGACCAACTGGCTCGACGGCATTTCCAAAGACTCCAGTCTGGTTCGAGTACCCGTCTACGTGAAACCGAGCTTGAAGTTTGGCTTGCCGAGCGATCCCGACGCGCCTCTCATTATGATTGGCCCAGGTACCGGTGTCGCCCCATTCAGAGGTTTCCTCCAAGCTCGCCAAGCGGCAGCGGCGAAAGGAACCAAACTTTCCGAAGCCATGCTCTTCTTTGGCTGTCGCAAACGCGATGAAGACTTTTTATACGAACGGGATTGGAACGGTTTCCTCGCCAATGGCGTCTTGACGAACTTCGTCTGCGCCTTTAGCCGCGAAACGTCCGAAAAGGTGTACGTCCAGCACAAAATCCAAGAACACGCGCAAGACGTCGCTCGTCTCATCTCCGAGGGCGCCTACATCATGGTTTGCGGCGACGGCGCGCACATGGCAAAGGATGTCCACGCCTCGCTCGTTCGCGTATTGACAGACGCATCCATCCTCGGCGCGACGGATACTAAATCCGCCGAGGCCATCCTCGCCGACTTGACCAAATCCGGTCGGTACGTCCGGGACATTTGGAGTTGATCGCGCGCGACGATCATCGTTTCATTTTAGTATTCTTCATCATTTCATCAGAGTTGTAAAGGCCGACTAACGTTTGATTTCCGATAACTTTCCCCACGACTCGCACTCGACGAGCCACACCACTGTTAGTTGCACACGGTGAACTCGCAAAATAACATTTGAGCACGTGGGCGTCGTACGAAGACCATCGAGTCGTGACTCGTCGAAGTAGCAAGTTTCAGACTTTCTGCACTCAAGTTGAATCGCCACGACCGTCACAAACGCACGCGCGAAACATGGGTCGTCGACGCGCGACGACCGTCGCCCTCGGTAGCGGCGTAGCGATCACGTCGGTTCTCATCGCGCGCGTCTCTTTCGTCGATGCGAGCGCGGTCGAACCGACGAGAAGGACGACGACGACGGGTGACGATCGACTCCAACACCCTTCTCGAAGGGACGAGCGAGTTGCAAATAGACGCCAGGCGCGACGCGCGAAACGCAACGAACACCACGACGACGACGACGACGACGTGGTTTTCGACGACGGAAGTATCTTTGATGACGAGGAGATGTTGACGCGGTTCGGCGTCGGGGCGCGCGTCAGCGCGTGGACGACAGAGGGAGACGGCGGGCGCAGACCGAGGAGCGTTTGGGATGAGTTCGTAGAAACGCTCGGAGAGGATCGAGCGTTGGAAGCGCAGCGAGGGATTGAGTTTTACGAGAGATTTAAAGATGATGTGGCGATGATGAAACGTTATGGGGTGAATGAGATCGATGTGTCGTTGAGCTGGCCGAGGTTGATGACTGCATCGGGGAGCCCTCGTGAGGATGGCTTTGAGTTTTATGCGAAAATGTTTGAAGCGCTCAAGACGCACGATATTCGGGCGCGGGTGACTTTGTTCGATAAGGACATGCCGGTTTGGGCGTGTGATGAACCGAGACGACCGGATGCGGAGAGGCGTCCGGCTGGAGCGAGCTGCGAAAGCGGATGGTTGAGCAAGGAAACCATTAAGGATTTCGAGCTGTACGCTGACGCCGTGTTTGATCGCTTTGGATCCGAGGTGAAACACTGGATAACGATTAACGAGCCTAGAAAGATTGCCGAGTTGGGTTACGGCACCGGAACCCATGCGCCGGGACGGAAGAGCGTGAAGGAACAACTGCTCGTCGGGCATAATTTGCTCTTGGCGCACGCTCGCATCGCCAAGCTGTACAGAGCAAAGTACTACTCGCAACACGGTGGACAAGTTGCCATTAATTTGAACTGTGCCTGGGTAGAGGCAGCTTCGGGTGTGGACGAAGATAAATGGGCGAGTCAGGATGCGCTCGATGAAGAGGTAGGATGGTTTGCGGCGCCCATCTTTTATGGAGACTACCCGGAGAGCATGCGAATGCGTCACGGGAAATTACTGCCAGTCTTTACAGAGGCTGAGATGAACGACGTCTTGGGGAGCGTCGATTACCTCGCCATCACCTACGAAAACACGCTCAAAGTTCACGCGATTCCAGACGATGCGATCGACTCCCATCTCGGGTTTAGTGGTCGGCCGCAACCGTGGGACTTTCAGGTTGACGCCGAAGATCACAGCCAAGGACTCGCCAAGCTTTTGACTCACTTGACGGATGCGTACGGCGACCCCAAAATCGTCGTAAATAGCCGAGGGATATCGACCACCGAATGGGACAACCTCAGCGGTAACCTGGAGGACACGGCAAGAATCAATTTCATGGATGAAGAGATGAACGCCATCCAACATGCCATTCGTCGCGGCGTCACGGTGCGAGCCTACTTTTACCGTTCCATGTTTGACGCCTTTGAGTGGTCTGACGGAAACACCAAAAAGTTTGGTCTCGTCTACGTTGACCATGACGGCAAGTTTGGCGAACCCATGCGTCGATACCCTCGAAAATCCCTCGAAGCCTTCGCGCATTTCTCCAATACCAATCGCGATTTAGCCACGCTTGGCAAGACGCAAATGCGCTTGCGTACTCGCACTCAAGAGCGACGGTTGACATCTTTCAACATGAAACGCGAGGGTGAGATCATAGCGATTCAAGGCATGGCCGTCATCATCGGTTGCGTGTGCGCCGCGTCATTCGCACTCGGTATCGGCGCCAACAAGGATAGAAGTTTAGCAACATTAGAAGGAGAACGGGCGCCGTTAATGTAACACATTTTCGAGTTGGTTTGTTACTGAAGTACGAAAACACGTGCACTCTACTTTACGACTCGATGCTCCGAGCGACGAGCGCGCGATTGGTCGCAACGGCGATCGCGAACCGCGCGTCGTCGTCCTCCCCTCGCGTGCGATGGACGAAACTGCGTCGCGGTGCGCACGCGGCGGCGAATCGAAAACCAGACTTCAACGTCACGGTTGAAAAACTCGCACCGTATTGTGAACTCATCACGACGACGACGACGACGACGACGACGACGACGCAGAGGGAAGAACAACGGCGACCACTGACGCTCGTCATCGGATGGTTTGGTGCGGAACTGCGATACGTGCGAAAGTTGTGCAACTTTTGGCTGGATAGTGGGTGCGATGCGGTGGCGATAGCGCCGCCCAGCGCGGCGACGTTGTTGCCGCCCGTAGCGGACGCATATGGAGAGGTTGTGTTAAAAGCGCTTCGTCGCACGTTGGAAAGGAAGGGTGAGGGACGGGAGGTGGTGATTCACGTTGCATCAAATGGTGGGTTCATTTTTGGCGGGACGCTGTTGCTCAAGGAGAGGCTTGAAGCGGAGAGCTCGACGGACGACGGGAGCGACGACAGGATTTTCTCACGCGTCAAAGGGTGCGTGTTTGATTGCGCTCCAGGAGACCTCAGGCCTGATATCGTGGCTCGAGCGTTCGCTGCGGTTTTAGGCGGGCGTAGCGCGACAAAGGATCCGGCACCCGTGTTCGAAACGCTAGCGAAGAGCTTGTTGAGTTCATCATTTATCTCTCGGCGTCTCAACGCCATCGACCAAGCGTGGGGCAAGGTCCCAGCGGTTGGGATCGAGGATGTTCGTTGGTTAGACTGTCCTTCGATGTTCATCTATAGCGAAGCGGACGTGCTGATATCGCCGCGTGAGATTGAGGCGTACGCGAAAATTCGTGAGAAGTACGGCGAAGTGACCATGCATCGATTTCTCAATGCGTCACACTGCGAAATTGGCAGGGATCACGCCGCAGACTACGCCAAGCACGTGAAAGATTTCGTAGATGCGACGTTTAGACGGCGGTAGAAATGGAGTATTATGTATTGATACAAGTAGAGTTTAGACTATATTAGACCGCTCATGAAGCACGTCTTTCACATCTTTGATGAATGTCGAGTTTGCCAACATGTCTTCACACGTGACGTGCAATCTAAAGCGCCAGTAATGTTTCGGGTTCGTCGGATCGTTGATTGTTTCATCCATCGCAGGTCTCTTTGAGTATTCTGCATCGAGCGCTAATAAATCTTGAATTGGAAATATCGCCAAGACGCTCGGACTTTCGACGTGCTGAGTGATGATATTACGCATCACACTGGGCGTGCACGAATCGTCGACGCCAGAACCAAACATCTCGTCGTAGCGTTCTCGTCGTTCAGCATCCTCTTCCCACCAGGCGCGAGTCGTCATGGTATCATGACAAGATGGGGAACAGACGGTCAAGTAATTGTATGTACTGGGGCGACCGAATTCGGCGCTCTCGCCCACTGGCGGCATGCGTTGGATGCGCAACCCCAGTATTCCGAGCTCTGCCATGACTGGCGGCACGCACGTCGGCGTGAAACCGAGGTCTTCGCCGCAAACAAGCATTTCATTCGAACGTAATAGTGCGGGTAGAACTTTTCTCGCTTGTTTCCGCCAGGTACTCGATTGACGACCAAAGTAATAATCGTGTGACATGTCTCGCAGAGCGTCTCTTGTCCACGGTTCAAGTGCGTCGTAGGATGATGTTTCTTCCAAGCCAAACATGGGATAAAAGTGGTCAATGTTTTCTGGATCTACGATCAAACACCTGTTCTGGAAGAAACGCATCAAGCCTGCGCGAACGTTGAGCTGCTCTTCGGCGAAATGTTCGGGGAGATCTTGACGCGGTGCAGTCGCATCAAAAATAGCCTGCTCCGTTTCAAACTCACGCCTAAACTGCCACAAACCTCTCTGCTCATCGCATTCTTGCATGTACCGAAATGCGACTTCTTGAGCTTTATCTCCAAACGTGGCTTCGATTTCGAGCCACTGAATGTACGGTTCAGTCAAACGGTTGATATCCCACAGGCCGCGTCCGAGCAACTCGTCGCGCGTGATCGGCAGAGATGGTCTGAAGCGCCCCATTCGACCCGTTCTCGCAGAAGCTGGAAGTTCCCAGATGCGAAAAAACCCCAAGATATGGTCGATGCGAATAGCGCTAAAGTACCGTTCAAGGTGCTGCATTCGCGAGCGCCACCAGGCGTAGTCATCTTGCTCCATATTTTCCCAGTTGTAAGTCGGGAACCCCCAATTTTGACCGTTCGCGTCGAATGCATCCGGCGGCGCCCCAGTTGAGGTGTTCATCCGGAACAAGTTTGGATGCATCCAAGTATCGACGCTGCGTTTGTCGACGCCTACCGGTAGATCGCCCTTTAATATTATACCTTTCGTCCGGGCGTATTGCGCCGTGTCATAAAGTTGGACGTGCAAGTTGTACTGGAGGTAGTACCAAAATCGCGTGGATTCGTACAAATCTCCGCCTGGGGCGTCCACTTTATTGAGAACATCCTCAGAAAACGTCGAAAAGACTCCCCAGCGCCAGTGTTCCGAGGTACCGAACAAGTCTCTCAGGACGCAGAAGACACCGTACGGTCGTAACCATTGCTTGTTGCCCTCGTAAAACTTGAGAAACTCTTGTGAACCGAGCACTCTCTCACCGTCTTGATAATACGCCCGCCGTGCAAAAGACAGCTTTTCTTTCACCGTCGCTTCGTAGTCAACCTTTTCCAGATCTAGAGCTACACGAGCAGCCTCAATTTCTGCAGTCAACTCAGGCGTGACGCCAGATAATTCTTGCACGCGCAAGTACATGACGTGCAACGCGTGTACGGATAAGGAAGAGTACGGGTACGAGTCCCACCACGTACCGTACACGCACGTGTCGTTCACTGGCAGCACTTGAAGAACTGACATACCCGTCGCGTGCGCTATATCGACCGCTTGACGAAGGTCCACAAAATCGCCACATCCCACACTCTTTCCCGTTCGCAGAGAAAACACTGGCAGAGCCATGCCGGACCCTTTCCAGGATGCGCGATGCTTAAAGACTCCGTCTCGGTACAAGATACGCGTTTCCGCGGACGATGATACGTAGACATCACACGAGATGCTGTAGGAACACTCTCGCGGATGTCGAGCCTCTTCGACGTCGTCGCCGTCGCCGCGCAGCAAATATGTGTACTTGAACGGCATTTCCGCAGCTGGTACTTCGAATTCGATCGACCAAACCTCGCTTCCCGCTTTTTTAGTCAACGCCACAGCCTTGGCGCGATCATCAGATCCGAGCGCCGTACATGAACCGCTTACGGCGACGTATTGCACGGCGCTCGCGATGCCAGGAGCCGTCACTTCCAGTTTCACGGTAAGCTTCTTATCGCCTTGCGCAGCGGGAACGCGATCACCAACGTGCTCACGCTCGATGAGACTCCCGTTTTTAGCGTATCCTGGCGCCACGACGCGCGCGAACCCGTCGCGTCCGAACACGTGCTCAGCCGTCGCCTTTGAGCACCACGCGTCCACGCACTCCACTCCGCGTTCCGCCGTCGTCATCGCCATCATTGTCGCCAACTCGAGCTTGCGCACCTCCCCATCCCACGCGATGACGTGATTGTGTTCATCCACGACGGCATATCTGTACTCAATCGTCCCTTCATCCGCCACGATGACCTCCCCTCGCCACTCCAACTCGTTCTCTCCCACGTGCGCGCACGACATTCTTATCCCGCCCGAAGGATTCCACTTCCCAAACGACGACGTGGACCCACACACGACCAAATTCTCCCCCCAATTCGTGTAATACCGCGTTCTAAACACCAAGCGCGTCGTTCTCTTCGCCCCACCGCCCGTCGCGGACCCAGGACTCGCGACCGCGTCGTTGCCGCCAAAACCATTGTGCATTCGCATCGGCGTCGTCGATTCCGTCTTCGTCGTCGTCGTTTCCGACAGCGAGAGCGCGCTCATCGCTCGCGTCGCATCCCGCGGTGATCCCTCTGCGGTCGGTTTCGTCCCGAACGTCATTCGAAGATCCGCGCGTCGGCGTGTGACAAGGTTAATCAATCAAGCGCGTCGTCGTCGTCATCAATCACGTTAATCCAAACCGATGTCGATTGACGACGACACCGTTATCAGCTCGACGCGCCACTCGTCGACGCGCGGATCGCGAGTTGAATGAATGGACGACGGCGTCGACGAGGACGATGCCGTCGTCATCGAACGCGCGTTGGCGCCAGATCTATTCCTCGATCTCATCGCGGCGAGGATGGATGCGCGCGCGTTGGCGTGCTTGGCGTGCACGAGTCGATACTTTCGAGAAGTCATCAGCGGCGCCAGTGGTGAGACACACTTTCGACAGCGGTTGCTCCGGACGTGCGGAGGGATCGACGCGACGCTATCGACGAGCGGACGACGAGCGTTTGAGACGTTTTCGCAGTACGGGCGATTGAAGCGGGGGATGGAATCTGGTGGGAAACTGACGGGTGAGGAGTGTAGACGGGTGATGGAGAGCTTTGGATGGACGAGGAGTTTGGACGCATTTGGCGAAAGATGCTCGTCGTCGTCGTCGTCGTCGTCGTCGTACGGAGATGCGCCGATTCGATTAGAGGATTTGATTCTTGGGAAGCCGTGTGTGATGGAGAATGAACGCGCGCGCGAGTGGTTATCGATGGCGATGGCGACGGCGTTGATGAAATCGAAGAGAATGTGCGACAAACTGCGTCAAATGTGGCGCGAGGACGCGGCGTTCGAGCGTCTCGATGACACGAACGCGAGAGCGAAACGGCTTTTTCCTATGCTGTGGTCAATGTTAAACGCGCGTTCGACGCCGTTCAAAACGTCTTGGTTCAAGCAGAACGCGTCATGGGTCGGACCCATCGAAGTCCGACACGACACGTCTTATTGCGAGTTGGCGCGGAAGAGCGAGCTGTCGTACGCGACGCTGGAGCTGAGTCACCTCGCCTTTGTATTCTTATACATTCTTAGAGTGAGCGATACAGAGTACGAAGATCCCTCGTACGCGTTCCCATGGCTGGAACCAGACTTTACGTCTCGAGTTTCTCGCGGTCCGCATCCCTTGGGCGGTCGGCCAAATACCAATCCTGATCGAATGGCGCGAATGAAAGTCGACCCAAGCCACATGTCCTTGGTGGGGCGGTGGAAAGGCGTATCAATGTCGCACAAAGGCTTCAGAAGGACGTTTGATAGGCATCAAAACCGTTTGAGCGGCGACGCGTTCGATTCGCCTTTTGTGGACTTTCCCTGCGATCCCGAATCCGACTTGGTCTTCAAGCTCACCCTCGTCGGCAAAGACCCCGCACCGGGAACGCTCCAACGAATGGTCGTAAGCGAAGAACTAAGCTACGCTCGCACCGACGCGTCCGTTGAATACACTGACAGCGGCGAAACCATCAATGGGTACTACGTCGACGGATTGGGCTCTTGCATCGTTCGCGGCGTCGTATTTGACACCGACTCTGGTCATCGCCGAATCATCCTTCGCGGCACGTACGACCGAAACCACGAATTTGGCTGTCATATTTGTCTCGTCGGTTCCATCTCACCCCTCGGCATCGCCGGCTTCGTCGCGACAAACGCAGCGATTCCACCAAACACTTTTTCCACTGGAGATTACGCCCGTCTCAAGCGCGAATGCCTCGAGCCCAATCGCACGTTTATGATGTGGCCAAACTGAGCCTCATCGACGCGCGAGTCCATCGCATCGCGAACGACGGAAAGGATTTCACACATACCGTAGATAGATACACACCGTACAGTAGATAGATGGCGTAGAATTTATTCATTTTCATTTTCATCCACGCAGACCCGGGACGGAGGAGCGATTCAAAGGAGAGAACAAACAAAAACAAAAACACTCTCGTTCGATGATGTCATCAACACAAAAAGTGCACGAAAAGTCAAACGCGTCGTCATTGTCATTCACGCGCACCCACGCCCGGGATACAACCGCACACGAGCACGATATCGATCGACACGCACGCGATGCGCGCGACGTCTGTGTCGTCGTGTCGACGCGTCGCCGCGCTCGGACTTCGTTCCCTTCGTTCCCGCGTCGCGTCGACGTCGAACGGCGCACCCGTGAGTGCGACTGGCGGCGGCGCCCACCGATTCCTCCCGGTCGGGAACCCGCGACGTGAAGTGGTGACGAGCGCGAAAACAGAACGAGGGGTGAAGGATGATGAAAGTGATGATGTCTTTGGGACGGATGAAGCGCTGAGCGCGAGGGAGATGGAACGGTTGGATCGGGAAGGGGCGGCGTTCGCGAGCGCGTGGGCGAGCGAACTCGCGAGTTCTGTTGAGGATGCGAGAAGGTTGGAAAAGAAACTGTTTAACGACGACAGGGATGACGAGGACGATATCGTGTCGGCGTCGAATGTTGTTGATGAGGATGTGGGATCGATGCTTGGTGACGTCGGTGGGAAGAAGAAGAGCGCGAGGGCGGATGCGAGAGGACGTAGAAAGACGCGAAGGGACTGGAGCAAGGTGCCAGACGCGTCGTTACCGCGGGTCGCCATCGTTGGAAGGCCAAACGTGGGGAAGAGCGCGTTGTTTAACCGATTGACGGGGACGAAGAGAGCGATTGTGTACGATGAACCGGGGGTGACGCGGGATCGAATGTACGTGAGGTCGTATTGGGGCGAACACGAGTTTATGATGGTGGACACGGGTGGGTTGGAAAACCTGCCAGCGAATCCAGAAGGGGCGCCTTCGACGGATAGAATCGGTGGCGTGGAGATTCTTCCGGGGATGATTGAGGCGCAAGCGGCGGAGGCTGTGAAAGAGGCGGCGGTGTTGGTGTTTGTCGTCGATGGACAGGCGGGTTTGACGGCGGCAGATATGGACATTTATGCATGGTTGCGACGAACACAGTCGCACAAGCCGCTGCATCTCGCTGTGAACAAGTGCGAGAGCACAACCAAGGGAGAGGAGCTCGTCTACGATTTCTATTCTCTCGGTGACGTTACTCCGATCGGTGTGTCGGCAATCAGTGGTACCGGTACCGGTGAGCTTCTCGATAACATGTGTTCGACGCTCCCACCGCCGCCTCAAGACGCGGAACAGCGTATTGAAGACGAGGAGGAGGAAATTCCGGTGACTGTCGCAATCATCGGTAGACCGAACGTCGGGAAGAGTTCTCTCTTGAATGGTCTCGCGGGTGAGGCGAGATCAATCGTGAGTAACTTTTCGGGTACGACTCGAGATAGCATTGATACTGAAGTCGTCGACAAGTACAATGACAGAAAGTTTACGCTCATCGATACGGCAGGTATCCGTCGCCGAACTCAGGTCAAGTCTGGTACCGATGGCGCCGAAAAACTCAGCGTCGGTCGCGCTTTGCAAGCCATGAAGCGAGCCGACGTCGTCGTTCTCGTCATTGACGGCACCGAGGGACCGAGTCAACAAGACTTTGTGCTCGCCGAGCGCGCGACGCAAGAGGGGTGCGCAATTGTTCTCTGCATCAATAAATGGGATTTGGTTGACAAGGACACGTACACGATGAACAAGTACACGGATGACATGCGCTTAAAACTTCGTGTTTTCGAATACGCCGAGATTGTGTACACATCCGCGCTCACGGGACAGAGAATCCAAAAGATTTTAGACGCCGCGCACGTGGCGAGCGTCAATCACCGCAAGAGACTCACGACCGCCACGCTCAACTCGGTGGTTCAAGAGGCGACGCTCTGGAAGCTTCCACCATCGCGTAACAGCCGAAAAGGGAAGATTTACTACATCACGCAGGCATCCATTCGTCCTCCAACCTTTGTCTTCTTCGTGAATGACCCCAAGCTCTTTCCAGAGACGTACAGGAGATACATGGAGCGTCAACTTCGGGAAAACATTGGCTTTCCGGGCACTCCCATTCGCTTGCTCTGGCGGGGAAAAGGCGTCGAAAAGATGAACAAGTGAAGTGAGACGACGCGTCGGGTTAGGTAACAACACACATGCAGTAGTAGTTTGATTGTTAATAATTTTGCACTAAGTAAAACGTATGTATTACAACAGCCAGCCAGCTGACAAAGTCGGTTTAGAAGAGCGCTCGCCCATCCCGAGCGGTTCCTCCTCAGATGACTAACAAAGCAATCACCACCAAGGTACCAATGGTGAGCAACACTCTCGATAACAACAGCTGATTCGCCTGCGCCAAGGTTAAATCGTCCCCCACGCGTAACCCAAGGAGCGCTGCCAAGCCTCGACTCGCTGGTTCCAACGCCGCCAACACGTCGCTTCCCGAACGTCGATGATGCGCCGATCGCGGCTTCCTCCTAAACCTCGATGCCCTTCCATCATCATCACCACCGTCTTCTCCGTGCCCATACAGCGGAATCAACGCGTCCTCCGTCACTTCCGCCTTACACACCGGACACGCCGCGCACTGGGCGCCGCGGGCGCCCTCCAGCCATCTGTGAATGCACGCCCAACAGTACAAGTGTCCACACCGCGTCACCACCGGGTCCTGCGCGGTATCAAAGCATACATTACACTCGTACCGATCATTTCCACGCGTCGTCTTTGTCGTCGTCAGTCGACCCTTCCTCATCGACCCGTCGTCCGCGTGATCCTCGCTCGCTCTCCATTGCCCCCCGAGCGTTTGCGTCCGGCGCGTTCGCGTCGAATACCCCGACACATCCTCCCCCTCCTCCTCGCACTCGTCATCCATCAACGCATCTTCCTTCAACACCGTTCTCGTCGACGACGTCGGTGTTCTCTTTCCCCGACCACTCGTCGGTGCGTCGTCAGCTTTCACGAGACGAGCGTCAGCGTCAGCATCGGCATCGGCATCGTGTTGACGACGAGTCGATCCCGCGCGACGCACGTCCTCGAGTCCACCCGTCGACGCGCTCCGTCGTCGCGTCGTCGTCGTCGGTGCCTTTGTCATCGTCCTCCCCCTCGGTTCGCGATCGTTCGCAGAGAAGAATCCGCCCGTCGGGTCGCGAGCTTCAACACAACGCGATTCGATCGTCCGAACTGTGACGCGCGTCACTCGACTTCACTCCTTCACAGTCGATGCCGATGACGTCGTGTTTGACGAGCGGAAACGCGGTCGTTCGGGAACACGGAACGCGCCGGTGTCGTTTTCGTCGTCGCGCGACGATGTCGTCGTCGATGGGGACGCGACGACGAGCGTCACGCGACGCCGGTCGCGTGTCCACGACGCCGCCCGGGTGTCCTCGGCAGTCTCGTGTTCGGACGATGGATGACGACGGCGGCGGCGGCGCGCGCGGTCGAGCTGTGACGCGCGCGGTCGGGGTGGTGGTGGACGGTGATGCGGGAGGAAAACGCAGTGGGGATGGGCGAGACGATGGGGAACGACGGTCGGGGTACCGGTTCGTTGTCGTCGCGCTCGTGTCGCTCGCGCTCATGTTGTGCAACGCGGATAGGGTCATCATGTCCGTGGCGAGCGTTCCCTTGGCGACGGCGAATGGATGGGGTGAACGCGCGATTGGATTGGTGCAGAGTTCTTTTTTGTGGGGATACGCGCTGACGCCGCTCGTGGGCGGGGTTTTGGCGGATAGGTACGGCGGGAAGGTGGTGCTCGGTTTCGGTATTTTGGTGTGGTCGTTGGCGACTTTGGCGACGCCGTTCGCGGCCGCGGGGGGGAGTTTAGGGCTGCTGCTCGTGACGCGCGCGGTGATGGGATTGGGCGAAGGCGTGGCGCTGCCGTGCATGAACAACGTCATCTCCAGATGGGTGCCGAAGAGCGAGCGTTCGCGCGCCGTCGCGGCGTCGATGGGCGGATTTCAGAGCGGTTCCATGATTGGTTTGCTCGCTGCCCCGGCGCTTCTGGCTGCCGGTGGGATCCCCGGCCCTTTCGTTCTCTTCGGTGCGCTTGGATTGGTGTGGGCCGTCGTTTGGAACTTTGCGTCGTCGACGTATCCGGCTGAGTGCTCCATGGTGAACGAAAAGGAGCTCGCGTACATTGTCGAAAATCCGGGCGGCGCGCTCACCAGACGAGACGAAAAGAACGAGCAGGGCGAGCAGGCTAAGAGAGCGCCGCCACCGTTTAAACTCTTGTTGTCCAAATCTCCTACGTGGGCGTGCATCATCGCCAATTTCGTCAACAACTGGGGTTTTTTCATCCTCTTGGCTTGGATGCCCTTGTACTTTAAGCAAGTCGTCGGCCTCAACTTGAGAGAAGCGGCGTGGTTCAGCGCTCTACCGTGGGCAACCATGGCGGCAAGTGGCATCGTCGCCGGTACTCTGGCGGATAATTTGATCAATTCTCGCGGATGGTCCGTCACTGCGACCCGGAAGCTCATTCAAGGAGTCGGATTCATCGGCCCGGCTTTGTGTCTCGTCGCGCTCGCTGCTTTCGGAGCGAGCGCGGGTGCACAGACGGCTGTCACCCTGCTCACCGTCGCGGTCGGTTGCACCGCATTCACTCAGGCGGGCTTTCTCGTCAACTTTCAAGAAATTGGTCCGCGCTACGCGGGCGTTTTACACGGCATGGCGAACACCGCCGGGAGCCTCGCAGGCATGGTGGGAACGTACGTCGTCGGGTGCGTGCTCGAAGCCACGGGCGGGAACTGGAGCGCCGTTCTCCTCGTCACGTCGTGCGTTTACCTCATCGGTGCCGCAACCTGGCTCGCGTGGTCCACGGGCGAGCGCGTTTTCGATTAGGCTTATAGCTAGTCGCGTGGTGTAACTCTGAATTATTATTTTTTAAAAATAAAAATGGCGGTTTTTCGTCAGTTGGTTGTGTTTTCAAACACGCATATTCATTCGTTCAAGCGGAGCAATCTTTGTAGAGTGGTGGTGTTGAATGAACACCATGTATTTTGGTTGGCACGCGTGAGGAGGATCCCCGCGGGTGATTTTTTTGTTTTTTATCTATGCTAAAAGTAGCGTGTAGCCGCGTAAATAATTTACGCGCGCTCACCGCGGATGCGGCGGGCGAGTTGCACGTCCTTCGGCATGATGGTGACACGCTTGGCGTGGATGGCGCACAAGTTGGTGTCTTCGAAGAGGCCGACGAGGTAGGCTTCGGAGGCTTCTTGGAGGGCGAGGACCGCGGAGGATTGGAATCGCAAGTCGGTCTTGAAATCTTGGGCGATTTCACGGACGAGGCGTTGGAACGGGAGCTTGCGGATCAAA
>Ga0181601_10001643_pt1 | contig 19218 bp, 20 predicted proteins | sample 041ome_8_FD_133020 | JGI IMG/M metagenome (GOLD analysis project Ga0181601, IMG submission 133020) | Coastal salt marsh microbial communities from the Groves Creek Marsh, Skidaway Island, Georgia - 041407BS metaG (megahit assembly) | ecosystem: Environmental > Aquatic > Marine > Intertidal zone...
AACCAATCCTACTCCGGGAAAGAGGGAATATGGGAATAAAGTGTTTATTAGAACTTTTTGGCGGTGGCGCGACGCAAGTCTTTTTCGTTACTCAGCTAGCTGCACGAAAAAGGTATCGTATTTTTTATACATTATTCATAGTAGATTACTATATATTCGAATATCCGTGAGTCATCGCGATTCGTAAGGTAACCCGGGGGGGATAGAGTGAATTCAACACGACCTACGAGAAGAGAAATACTGGCAGCAGGGCTCAGCACATGCGCTGCGACGGCACTATGGTCTACTGGTCTGCGTGCTGCTGGTACGACCAAGGTGGTCGCACTTATGGGCGACTATTGGCACAACCCGGTCGCCCTCGAGAGAGACACCCGACAAATATTTAAGTCTTCAGGATGGGAGATCACTTTCTGCCAAGCCAGCAGATTCCTGACGCCTGAACTGATTGATGAGGCGGATGTTCTCTTTTTGCTCCGTTACGGTGGCCCCGATTCTTTGGGCTGGACGTCCGAAGGCAGGGTGACAGAAAGAAACCCTGGCGACCCCTATATGACACCCGAAATGGAAAATGCAGTGATTAGAAATGTACGAGACAGAGGCATGGGGCTGCTCGCTTTTCACTGCACTATTTGGAATGAGACAGAGAAATTTGCTCAACTTTTGGGTGTTGAGCCGATCATGCATGGGGAAATCCAACCAGTCGTCCTTAAGGACTTTAACCAGGATCACCCCATAACAGCGGGGATTGACCCGTTTTTCATCAATCTGGATGAACAGTTCGCTGCTATTTTGCTGAATGACGAATACACGCCATTGTTTATGTCGGAAGCCGTGCACGATAAACGATATGCACTCGGTGGCTGGTGTGGCCAGTACGGTAAGGGTCGGGTTGTCTCGTTGCTTCCAGGGCACACGCAGTTTCCCTGGCGGATTCCGGAGTACCAGAAAATTGTGTGGCGCTCGGCGCACTGGGCATTGGGTAAAGATATACCTCCTTACCTGGCTTGAACGGTGCTTGGCTACATAGACACATAGGAAAATTACGAGGGGACATGTATGACGACGCTTAGCAAGCTAAAAACAGGGCTCATGACAGCGTTTATATCCGCCATGCTCCTGCCCATGGCCTTTGCGGATGCCTTTGCGGATGAAAGCACGCCGGTGAAAATATCCTTTGATGAGCTCGCCGATCGAGTTGATATCGTTTCTAAAACCCCGGTGCCTGATTATGAATTTGCGCAGAGGGGCAGCCTCCGATTTTACCTTTGGGATATAAACGACCCTCAGGATTTCTTTACCTACCTGCATGACGGTGTAAGAACTGTCCCCATCGAAAATATGGTTTCAATGGTAAAAGTCGCGGACCCGCACGGGGCGTGGGACTCGTTCGCAGTGTGGATTATCACCATGAAAAGTGGCACCAGGAACTCACCACGAATTCGCGAACTTGGCGTCTCGTTTATTCCGCTCGAATCATCCGCCTCAGGTATACAGCCGGGGGAAAGGGTGTATTTGAAGATGAGCGATATGAAAGAAATCATCTGGGAATAAAAGGGGAAATTCCATGTCATATAACCGGCGCAAAGTCATGAAAGCAGGGCTCACCGCCTTAGGTGCAGCGGCCTTATCACCTGCACTTCATCTGCGGGCGCAAGAAGGTGAAAAATTTAAGATAGTCGCCCTGATGGGTGATTACTGGCATAACTCAATTGCGCTTGAGACACATATTCGGCAGATATTCTCCAGTGTTGCCGACATCTATTTTTGCCAGGCCAGCAGGTTCCTAACCCCTGAACTCATTGGCGAAGCTGACTTGCTGGTAACTGAACGCTGGGACGGCAGGGATTCCCATGGGTGGAACCCTAACGGCGTTGTCGAATCCCGTCCGGAGCCTGACCAATTCATGACCGATGAACAGGAAGAAGCCATCATCTCCAATATCGAAAACCGCGGAATGGGCTGGCTTGCTTGCCATTGCAGTTTCTGGAATCAGCGCCCGCGAATAAAAGAACTTCTGGGCTGCGAACCTATCCTTCATCAAGAGATACAACCGCTCTTTTTCCATTCTTTTAACGAAGACCATCCCATTACAAGTGGCATGGAGAACTTCATGGTTAATCTGGACGAACAGTTCGACGCCATCATGACCAACGATGACAACCAGATTCTTTTCCATACCACCGCTATGCACGACAAACGTGTGGCTACCAGCGGTTGGTGCAGGGACTCTGGAAGAGGGCGGTTCGCTGCACTTTTGCCTGGCCATACACAGTGGTCATGGAGGCATCCTGAATATCAGAAAATGATATGGCGCGCCGCTTTTTGGACAATGCAGCGAGACATACCGGCGTTTGCTTCAAATACGTAGTACTTTGCAAAAGTGACATATATGACTGGAATCGTTAAGGAAATATATATTTCTGAAACAGGCGCTCAGCCGTGCATACAATCTTCTGCTCAAGTCGAGGCCAACAAAGGAGTGGTTGGTGATCGTTACTATAAGGGTGGAGGTACTTTTTCAGAAAAGCTCTTGGGCAACAGAAAAAGCGAAATTACGTTTATTGCCTCTGAAGAAATAGATCAATTCAATGCGTCCCAGAATGAAACTCTGGGCTATGGCGATGTTCGTCGAAATATCGTGACACAAGGCATTCAACTTAAAGACCTCATCGGTAAAGAGTTTTCAATTGGGCAGGCGAGGTTTCTAGGCATAGAACATTGCCAACCTTGCTCTCATCTTGCCGCAACGGTAAACCAGAAGGTGTTGCCGCATTTGGCTCATACCGGGTTGCGGGCAGCAATTCTTGAATCTGGTGAAATCAAAGTAGGGCAAGAAATTGCCAGTAAATAAAATAAGGGGAGATCATGAAATCACTTGACCGGCGCAGCATATTAAAGGGCTTAGGTGTGGCAGCGGGAGCCAGCATGTGGGCTCCTTTCTCCGCGGATGCCCTGGGTCTGGACGAGGATCGTATTAAGGTCATTCGCTATTTCAATCACGGCGGCGATTCACAGGGCCGTCCGGGCCAACCTATGGTGAACCAGTCCTCGCGAGTGGTCATGGTTGAAACCGAAAACGGACTGATTGGCTTTGGTGAGGGTGGTGAGCCGACCACCATGAACGAATGCGCCAGTATGCTTATTGGCCTGGATCCCTTCCGCACCGAAGATCACTGGCAGGCGATGATGCGCGGCATGCACTACACCGCCGGTCGCGAGAAGCTACATTCAATCGGCGCGCTCGATCTCGCACTCTGGGACCTCAAGGCAAAGGCGCTGGATGTGCCGGTATGGCAACTCTTGGGCGGCAAAGCACGCGACCATGTTGAATGTTATTCCACTGCCTTTCCGGGGGGTGGCTTCGACACTCCGCTTGGCGACCGTGCCAAGGCCTGCATTGATTCCGGTATCCGCGTTTACCGCCATGCCACCGACAACCCTCGCCAGCGTGTCGTCGACCGTTTCAAACTGGTTCGGCAGATGCACGAAGATGCTCTGGAAATACACGGTGCCGTGGGTGACGGTCACTGGGCTCTGGATTTTCATACGGAATTCGACATTGCGGATTCCATAAACCTGGCCACTCTCATCGAACCCCTGCATCCGTATTTCTGCGAGGATCTCCTGCGCAGTGAAGGCACCGATTCTTATGAAAGGCTGCGTGATCGCGTGCGCGTGCCCATCGCGGTGGGCGAACAGTTCGGCTACAAATGGGATGTTAATACCCTGATCGAAAAGGAACTGGTGGATTACGTGCGCTGCCAGTTGCCCAACACCGGTGGCATCACCGAATACATGAAGATTATCGCGCTGGCCGAAACACATTACATCGGCCTGATTCCGCATTTCACCGGCCCCATCGCTGAAGCTGCACTGGTTCATTGCCTGACCGCAACCTCTAGCGTGGCACTGATGGAGATGCTTGGCGACGGTAGTCGCACCTACCCACACCTTCCGGACATGTACGATTTCCGCGACGGCAAGTTCTGGCCCAACGACCGGCCAGGCCTGGGCGTGACGCTGGATCTCGATAAGTTGACTTTGATTGATGAATACGACGAATACCGAATGGGCATGTTGATGAACCGTCGGCCCGATGGCTCGTACATGCAGTGGTAGCGGCAATCAACAGCGAATCCAGCGCCTTACGGCTGCGCGGTTGAAACAACGCTGGCAGTTGCGCAAAACACAGAAACACTCAGGCATAAACGATAAAACTTCACAAGATTCAGGAAACAATCATGCAATGGCAAGTCTATCTTTCCGGTGAAATCCACACCGACTGGCGGGAACAAATCATTGAAGGCTGTAAAGCAGCCGATTCGATATTCACTTTACTTCAGCCGTCACCGACCACGATGCCAGTGATGCGGCAGGCGATCACCTTGGCGGCGAAGAAAAACCCTTCTGGCGGGATAACAGATCAGCAAAGGTAAATGCCATACGTATACAAATCCTTACTGAAAGCTGTGATATCGCCGTTATTCGTTTCGGCGATAAATACAAACAGTGGAATGCCGCTTTTGATGCAGGATATTGCACTGCGCTGGGTAAACCCTATATCACCTTGCACGATGAGAATATTATTCACCCGTTAAAAGAGGTAGATGCCTCAGCCCATGCTTGGGCGACCACGCCGGAGCAGGTGGTGGAAACATTGAAATATATTATTTCCAGATAAACTAATCCTAGGTTCTTTTGCTGATACATATAAATTCACGGGCTTCAGAAACCAAAAAGCCCGCATTCAGGCGGGCTTCATTTAATAGGGTGAAAGATTCCTTGTTCATGGTTATTCCTTTAACTGCTTACTATTAACTACAAATCAAAGGAATATTGCCCCAATTTCCACCCATTCTAAATACGCATAATGTATATTATGTTAAATATAATATGTACATAGATTATCCAGATTGGCCGAACCCTCTCCCGCCTAATCTTATCGAACGCTCTACATTTGATGTGCGTGCGTGTAGGGAAAGCTCTCTATAAACCTTCTCGTGTGCAAATATAGCTATTTAACATTCACGTAATTTCTATATATAAATTTTATCTTATTGATATATATGTAAATAAAACCTACAGAGTCAATTTAATTTACAGTGTCAAAAGAACCTACAGTGTTAATAAAACCTACGGATTGACGAAATAAAAGCCAATTTTAGACTGGGCAAAGATTTAAGAAACAAGGAGGATTTCCATGATTTTTTGCCTAAGTAAAAGTTCCAATGGATATCAAGAACATGAGATTCATATATCAGGCCCCGCGGCTTGTCCAAGAAGCCCTGATTTTGATAAACAAATAAATTTAGGAGATTTTCAGGATTGCAGCGATGCGATGAAATTAGCCAGAAAGAAATTTCCTGATTTGAGAATTAATGGATGTTTCCACTGTGTTTTGGATTGTTACGATCCGTTCCTGACAAGCTAATTCTGAATTGAAGTATTAAGTTTAAGTAGCCCAGCCTCGATCACCCTCCTCGTAATCCATACAACCATCGTATCGGCCAGGTACAGCAACGTATCGAAGAGCCTGTGTAGCACCTGGTTCTGACGTAAAAAAACCGAACAAGGTAAGTTGTTTGAACATGGTGAAGTAATGCGGCTGATCGCTTTCTGCAAGCTGCGTCTTGGCTTGGGTATCAAGTTCCCGAACTAACTCTAGACGTTGCTCAGCCTCAAGATCTATAAATTCTTGTCCGTAAGTAGCCAGGCTAGTCTCTTGTAGCTGCACCAACCCTGAATGAAACAGATTTTGTTCTTCCTCTGTGTAGCAATCTCGCACGTACACAGTCATAAACTGGCCTACTTGGGCATCTTTGGCACCCGGGGTGTCAGTTCGCGGCAGTATGGTTTCGGCGATTTCGTCCAATAATTGAACGTCATTTGCGCTGAATACTAGCTGTGCGGTCGAAATATCAGAGTCAGAAGGCTCTCGGCTGCAACCAGATAACAAAGCACCACCACCAATCATCGCTGTGCCTGTGGCGGCACTGATCATCTTCAATAGTTCGCGTCTGTTCATGCCAGAGTCCCCTTTTTCAGTTCTTTCACTGCATAGTCCACAGCTCGAGCTGTAAGTGCCATGTAGGTTAACGATGGATTTACACAAGATGCTGAGGTCATGCAGGCTCCATCTGTGACAAACACATTAGGGGCATCCCATATTTGGTTGAAGCCATTGAGCACAGAGGTTTTGGGGTCGCGCCCCATGCGTGCAGTCCCCATTTCGTGAATACCCATGCCGACGCCGTATTCACGGTCGTATCCACGCACGTTTTTTACACCAGCAGCTTCGAGCATATCCACAGCGTCCTGGGTCATGTCCTTGCGCATGGCCAGCTCGTTTTCCTTTAATTCAACGCTAAACGACAAAACCGGCAGTCCCCAGGCGTCTTTAACCTCATGACTAAGTGACACATGGTTATCGTGATCAGGGAGAATCTCACCAAAACCGCCCATTCCGATGGTCCATTGTCCTGGCTCGCTTAGGGCTTGCTTGAAGTCAGCACCAATACTTAGTTCTGCCACTTCCCTATCCCATCGTTCGCGGCTGGCCCGACCCTGATAGCCAAAACCTCGTAGGTAATCACGATTATCGCCGTTGATGTTTCGGAAACGTGGTACGTAAAAGCCGTTAGGACGGCGACCGTAATAGTATTTGTCTTCATAGCCTTCCACGTCGCCCTCGGCGCCAGCACCCAGGTGATGGTCCATGACGTTGTGGCCCAGCTCTCCACTACTACTGCCAAGCCCATCTGGCCAGATATCGGTAGCAGAGTTCATCAAAATCCAGGTCGAGTTAAGGGTGGAGGCATTGAGGAAGACTACATCGGCTGTGTATTCGTAGGTTTGGTGGTTCTCTGCGTCCAGAACCTCCACACCACGTGCCTTTTTCTTGTCCATGTCGTAAAGCACTTGGGTCACAATGGAATAAGGCCGCAGGGTCAAATTGCCGGTTTTCATCGCTGCAGGCAGTGTGGCCGACTGGGTACTGAAATACGCTCCGTAAGGGCAACCCAGCCAGCATTTGTTGCGGTATTGGCAATCCACCCTATTCTGCTCCGGCTTGGCCTGGGTGATGTTGGCCACTCTGCCGATAAACATATGCCGCTGACCGTTAAACTTTTCCTTAATGCGGTTGGCTACGTCCTTTTCGACGCAGTTGAGTTCCATGGGCGGTAGAAATTCTCCGTCTGGCAATATGTCCAACCCCTCTTTACTGCCGCTAATGCCGGCGAAACGTTCTACATAGCTGTACCAGGGCGCCAAATCCTCGTAACGAATGGGCCAGTCCACTGCAAGGCCGTCGCGGATATTGGCCTCAAAATCAGTTTGCGACCAACGGTAACTCTGTCGACCCCACAATAGCGAACGGCCACCCACGTGGTAGCCGCGAAACCAATCAAAGCGTTTTTCCTCTATATAGGGCGACTTTTGCTCATCTACCCACATGCCTTGAGTTTGTTCGTTTAAGGGATAATCTCGCTTGAGAACCGGGTGTTTATCGATCATCTCCTGGGTTCGATGACCCCTGTGCGGGTAATCCCAGGATTCCTTTTGGGCGTTCTGGTAATCCTTGATGTGTTCAATATTGCGGCCGCGCTCCAGCAACAATACTTTCAGGCCCTTCTCCGTCAGTTCTTTGGCAGCCCAGCCCCCACTTATGCCGGAGCCAACTACGATTGCGTCGTAATGATTTTCTGCCATACCCTCTGCTCTTTTTTGTTTTATAGATATAGTTGTTCTTACTATAACTCTGTTAGACGGATTTCCCCAACTTGGATTTGGGGCTATTAGACATCACATATCTGGATAGCCGAGCGCAAGGATTCGGCATTTTCCTGTGCAGATCCTCGCGTGGGAATAAACTCTTGAGCCATATAGCCCTGAAAGCCTGTCTCTTTGATCGCACGGGCAATCGCGGGGTAATAAAGCTCTTGGGTGTCGTCAATTTCATGCCGTCCGGGTACGCCCGCCGTATGATAATGACCGAAATACTCATGGTGATCCTGGATGGTACGAATAATGTCGCCCTCCATGATTTGCATGTGGTAAATATCGTAAAGCAGTTTGAAATTGGGTGAATCCAGCCGCTTGCAAAGCTCTATCCCCCAAGCGGTGTTGTCACAAAAGTAGTCCGGATGGTCGATCTTGCTATTGAACAGCTCCATCTGAATTACGACATTTTGCTTTTCCGCTTGAGCCATAATTTGTTTGAGCCCTTTTTCGGCGTTGTCCAGACCGGTTTCCGGGACCATGCCGCGGGCGTTGCCGCTAAAGCAAATCAGGTTTTTATAGCCCGCCTCACTGACCAGATCTATGTGCTTGCGGTAGCTATCGATTAGCGTGGTGTGATATTGACTGTCGCCCCAGCCCTCTTCCAGGCTTATTTCGGCGCCGTTGCACATGGAAGAATCCACGCCCCACTCCTTGAGAATGTGCCACTCGTTTGGGCCAATCAGGTCTATGGCGGAAAACCCCAGTCGTTGTACCAGCGCGCAAAGTTCTTCCAAAGTAAGAAAATTAAATGTCCAGCGGGCTACAGAGTGATGAATATTGCCTTTGAGCTGGGGGCGAGTGGTAGATTCTTGAGCCTGCGCACCAGATACCAGCGCTGCGATACTGGGTAAACCCAGGGCAGCAGCCAGAGTATTGCGCATTAGGCTGCGACGATTAAGCTGGGAAGTCATGGATGGTCGTCCTCTGGTAGTTACAGGGTTGACGCTTTCCCATGTCGACTACATCAAGCGAGTAATGCTTTATATGCCTGAATCGCATTGGGTGATAAGTAAGGCTCCATTCGCTCAAACAAATCAAGAAAGCGTTCTCTATTCTTTTTTATGAAATTTGGGTTATCCGTTGCGATCTCCAGTTCATTCGCAACCGTTAGCTCACAGAAATCCCGTAATTCCTGTTCGGTAATTTGGTATGTTTTGTTGGTAAATCGGTTTTTGAATTCCAAAGTTTTGGCCACACCTATTTGTGCCCAGAAATGATGACGATCACAGGAACAGTATAGGTAGACCATTGCTTCAGATTCTTCACCAATAATGGCGGCAATCTTTTTTCTGTCCTCCAGTGAAGCGAACCTTTCGCCAAAATCCACTGTGCCGTAGGCCGCGTGATACAAACCTGCGTTTTGCAGAACTTCCGGTGCTGACCAGGACTTGAGCATTTCTTTTGTGCCAATAAGATGATCCAGAAACGGACCATCTAAATGTTCTATCTCGGCTGTGCCCAGGGCTTTAAGCTGTGTAACTTTCTCGTCCATTACTCAAATAAACTCGATTAATAAGCACCTTGTGTATTCACATAGAGCGAATAAAGCGAGTGGCTACACGTCATAAATAACCGGTTTTTGTGTTCGCCGCCAAAAGCGACGTTGGCGCACCTTTCAGGTAAGTGTATATGGCCGATAATGTCACCTTCAGGATTAATCACAATAACGCCATCCATAGGTGCCGGATCGACTCCCAGAGAGCCGTTAGTGCCCCAGCCAGTCCAGATGTTACCGTCTACATCAACCTTAAAACCATCGATAGCACCGCTGTTAAACGCTTCAAAGTACAAGGTTTTGTTGGTTAATTCGCCGTTATCACCAACGTTATAACGCCAAAGAAGTCTGTTGGGAGTGGCTCTGGATTCTACAACGTATAGGAATTCGTCATCAGGTGAGAATGCCAAGCCATTAGGTCCAATAAGATCATCCAGGACTAGTTTTAACTCACCGGTTTCATCATCGATACGGTAAACACCGTGAAAATCCAGTTCGGGCTCAGTTATTACGCCTTCATAGTAGCTACCGAGCCCAAAAGGCGGGTCGGTAAACCAGATAGAACCATCGGCCTCTACAGCCAAATCATTAGGCGAATTAAGCTTCTTGCCCTGATAGCTGTCAGCCAGAACAGTTACTGAGCCATCGTGCTCTGTTCTAACGACTCTTCTGCCAATATGTTCTGCTGTAACCAAGCGCCCCTGTAAGTCATAGATATTGCCGTTGCTATTGCTTGAGTCAGCATTAAAAACCGTGGTTTCACCCGTCTCCTCGTCCCATTTGATAATTCTGTTTTCGGGCAAATCGCTGAAGAGCAGGTAGCCCTCCTCCTCATTCCAGGCAGGCCCTTCTCCCCAGCGGAAGCCGGTGGCGAGCTGTTCCACACTGGCATTGAAGATCCGGTACTTCAGGAATGAAGGGTCTATTACTTCGATTGCCGGGTCGGGATATCTCAGCGAAGGTTTCCAGCTAGACGCTCTGGCGTCCACATCCATGGCCGGATTAAATTCTTGGGCAAAGGTGCCAAGGCTAGCGATGAAGGCTGCCAGAAGTACTGCAAGTAGATATGTATTCTTCATAATTAAAGCTAGAAGCTTTCCCCGGTTAGATTATTCGAATAATTATTGCTCCCCGTGGGGAGCTTTTTATCTTTTGCTATCGATGAAGAAGCAAATACCGGGGCAATTTAAACGTATCTAGGTTGCTGATAAAAGGTTATGGAGAATATAAGCCATTAATTTATCGATAATATGCCTTAAAAAGCGTATTTCAGTCCTACTGAAAATGCTTTCGGAGTACCGCCTGGAAGCGTTGCAAGCTCGTCGCCATGTCCGCCATCAACACCCTGATAGGTGGCGTTGGCATCGTTGTCGGTCTGTGAATAGATTACGTAGGTTGTCAGGCCTTTAGCCAAGGTTTTTTCTGCCGCAATAGAGAACATAAGTGCTCCGCTATCAGAAACATTGGCATAGCTGGATGCAGATAATATCTGGGTATAGTACTTCCAGGAATCATGTGCGTATGTCAGGTTGGCGCCCCAGGCATTGCGATCAAGCATGCCCTGCCCCCCAGCATCCAAATCGTGTTGTATGGTTTCAAAGATGACCGCCGCGGTGAGTTTGCCAAAGGTGTTTTTAGTAGCAATACGGGTGGCATCGATTTCTCCATCGTAAATACTGGACCACGAATCGTGGGCCATAACCACCGAAAAACTATCGCGAGACCATTGTCCCCAAGCGCCCCACATGGTGCGATCGTCGTTAGCAGCAGCGCTGCTATTTTTATTGGCTTTCGCTGAGTATTGGATAATCCAGTCGAAGGTTCCGCTGGCCAAGGCCGTTTTGTTGCGCCAAAGGATCATTTTTTCAGCGCGCAGATTGAGCTTATTGCCCTTGGTAGAGCTGGCACCAAGAATTGCACGGCGATCACCCAGAGTGTCTGAAAGCACACTGTAACGAGAGCTCACCAGTTTAAACGGTGTGTCGTATCGTCCTATCAATACTTCGCCAAAGTGACCACCAACGCCTAGATAGGTATTTCGGGTTGAGAAGGTTTTGTCACTGTTGTTATCCAGATCAACAAACTGTTCAGCCTGATAAAGCAGTCGAATCTCATCGTTTAGATCGTGAACACCTTTAATGCCAAGTTTTGATGTGTTGCTGGAAATTCCAAAATCACCTACTAGAAGTTTGTCTTCTGATTCGGCATCAGCGACGGAGTCAGGAACATCGGAGTCCATGTAGTCTATTGAGCCGTGAATGGTTCCATAGATTTCCAGTTGCTTGCCTACAATTTCTGCCCCATTGGCGCTCCCGACAAAAGTGCAAATATTAATTAGGCAAAATTGAACGAAAACTCTGCGAGCTCCAGCTTCGCGAACAGAATTAAGTAACGACATACTCTCTCCAGGCGTTATTTTTAGAATAAGTGCAGCCTCTATGAACAGAATAAGTACATTAGATGGCTAACTGTGCGCTAGTTTATGTCGTTTATATGACGTATTTATGACGGTTTAGTCTATTTGCAGCAAAACTGACATATTTGCCAGTATTAGTTGCCGATATGAGTATGTGTGTACTTGGATTATTAATGCAGTCGGTATATTTTTATACGGAATAAAGGATTGAAAGACTAAAAACGATAACGCAGTCCTACCCCAAACGCCTTGGGCGCACCGCCGTTTAATGTTCCCAAATCACCCCTTATTCCATCAATACCCTGAAAGGCACCATTGGCTTCGTTTTTGGTTTGCGTATAGCCAATACTGCCCGATAGCGATGAGTTAAAGACTTTTTCAGCACCGATGGAATACATGGTGGCTCCGGTATCATTAGAGTTGGCATAAGACTCTGCTGAGAGTATTTGGATGCCGTAGGTGATGTTGCCGATTTCATAAGCGGCATTAACACCGAATGCGTTGCGGTCTAGCGTTGGCGGGGAGATGGCTCCCGGCACCATGTCCTGATTTATGATCTCGTAAAGCAAACCAATCTCAAGAGCGTTGATACGTCTTTTAATAGCGGCACGAGTCGCATTAATCTTGGATTCGTAGATTTTCTCCCACTGCTCGTACGCCAGATCCAATGTGTATAGATCTGAATTGTGCTTGATCCCAAAACCCCAAACAGCACGTTTGTCGTTATCTGTATTGCCGCGGGTTCTTAACGAGTCTGCAGAGTAAATAAGCTTCCATTCCAGATTGCCTCCGGCAAAATCTTTGTCCTGAACCCATAAGATTGATTTTTCCGCACGACGGTTAAGGCGATTACCTTCATCAGTCGTCGCTCCAATCAATGCGTTACGGTGGGCTACAGTGGATCTCAAAATGGCAAACTGGGCACCCACAGTACGAAAAGGCGTATCTTGCTTACCGATGGAAAGGCTGCCGAAAGATCCTCGAACCCCGGCTTCATAACTGCGAGTTCCTAACAGCTTATCCCTGCTGCCATCCCATGCCAGAACCTTGCTAACTCCATAAAAGAAGTCTAATCCCTCGTTTACAGAAATAATGCCTTCAGCATTTAGACGGGTTGGGTTGCCGCCATAACCAATTTCATCATCGACCAGATTGTCGTCGGAAAATTCATCCGCAGCGGCTTGGCCAACATCGGAGTCCATGTAGTCATAGGACAAAGAAATCATGGCATTCAACTGCAGTTTTTTGTCAATAAGATCAAGTGCGTTTGCAGGCTGAAAGGCAACAGAAAATAATCCTGACAATAGACAGAAACGACTGAAAAAGCGGTTCACTATGGCTCCGGGGGCATGTAAGAAGGCATGAAGACTGCCTGCAAAAAAAGCTTATAGCAGAACTGAATAGGTTCTACTAGAAAGCTTACGTAGATTTTAATTTATACACGCATATTTGCTGATAAATATTGTGAATGCGTTACTCTGGGCTAATCTATTTAAGGGAGTTTGATAATGGTAGATGATTCTCCAAATACACAGTTATACGGTGAGCAAACCCGGTTGGCGATCGACAACTTTACGGTTAGTGGTTTACCAATGCCTGCCCGATTCATACGGTCCCTTGGCTTAATAAAACGAGCCTGCGCCGATGTTAACGGCGCTCTTGGCCTGCTCACTGAATCCCAGGCTTCCGCCATTGCTGAATCTGCCGATCAAATATGGCAGGGAGAACATTACGGGCAATTCCCTGTGGATGTTTTTCAGACGGGTTCTGGAACCAGCTCCAATATGAATGCCAATGAGGTTATTGCCAGCCTGGCGAGCAATATCTGTGGAGAGCGCATTCATCCCAACGATCATGTCAATATGGGCCAGAGTTCGAATGACGTAATCCCCACTTGCATTTCACTCTCGGCAACCCTTTTGCTGAGTGAACAGCTTATTCCATCAGTAAAGCACCTCATTGAGTGCATAGATTCTCGAGCTGAAGAGCTAGCATTTGTTGTTAAAACCGGACGCACTCACCTGATGGATGCCATGCCACTGACAATGGCGCAAGAATTGAGTGGGTGGTCAGCACAGCTTAATAATTGTCTTAAGCGCCTGGATAACACACGAATGAGTTACGCCCAGTTGGCGATAGGTGGTACAGCGGTAGGTACCGGGGTAAACACGCCCGCAGACTTTGGGGTCAGGGTTTGTGAGCGATTAACTCAGTTAACCGGCCTACACTTCACGCCCAAGGATAATTATTTTGAAGGTTTGTCTTCCCAGGATGGAGCGGTAGAGTTAAGTGGCCAATTAAAAACCCTGGCAGTTGCCTTGATGAAAATAAGCAATGATCTTCGATGGATGGGCAGTGGTCCACTTGCAGGTCTGGGCGAAATCAATATGCCCAAATTGCAGGCAGGGAGTAGCATTATGCCGGGCAAAGTCAATCCGGTAATCGCCGAATCCACCGCCATGGCCTGCGCCCAGGTCATGGGCAATGATGTAACCATTACCGTCGCAGGGCAAAGTGGTAATTTTCAGTTGAATGTCATGTTGCCCGTCATCGCCTATAACTTATTGCAAAGCTTGGTTTTGCTATCCAATAGCTGCAATCAGTTGGCTGATAAGGCCGTGGCGATCTTCGAAGTTAATCAGGGCAAACTGGGGGAAACACTGGCCCGAAACCCGATATTGGTGACGGCTTTAAATTCCGTGATTGGTTATGAAAAAGCCGCTGAAATAGCGCAAAAGGCTTATACTGTGAAACGGCCAGTGCTTGATGTTGCTGAACAAATGACGGATGTCAGTCGGGAAGAACTGGAGCAGATGCTTGATCCGTCCAGGCTCACAAAAAAAATATCTAACTAATAAATTAAATATCCGATCTAACTAATTGTAATTTATCAATAAAATTCGTATTCGAGATTTATTTTTATTGTTAAGTCAGGAGTGTCGGATTTCAATCCAACGATGGCGCCTGCTTCCCAGTTAAGCTTGTTTATCTGCCCTATTCGCAATAATCCGGTAAGAACAGGCCCTATTCCCTGAATATTTTGCGCCTGGTAAACCTCTATTGCCGGTTCGAAGCTTTGCTTATAGCGGTATCTAAGTTGTCCGGAGAATGCCGTTTCCCACTCGTCTTTCACGCTATCACCCCACTCATAGATCAGGGAAAGGTTGCCAGTGGCAATCCAATTGGGCCATTCATGCAAAGCGATCAATGAGCTTTTGGCCTCCCATATGCCGCCTTCTTCTCGCTCAATCTCAAATAATGCACCCCAATCATTGCTGTACTCCCCCTGCTGGGTGATTTGCCACTTAATCTCAGCCTCATAACCGTCAACACTGATGGGGCTACCAGACTCATGCTCACCTAAAAGATAAATCTCGGCTGCCATGTTGTCTGAAATAGCCTGACCATAACCAAACCGATAGCTGTGACGACTTGTCTCTTGCGGCCCAATTCCATCTTCGAAGAGGGTTCTATATTCAAATTCTTTTTCAAGTTGATTGACGTATGGATCATAAACTTTGCCAATGTTTGAGCCATCGGCAAATGCATGCTGGCAAAGGCATGACAACAGAAGGGTTAAGCGTATATTTTGACCTATAGATGGCGTTGTTTTGGTCATGGTTTAACTTCGTTATTGCTATTTTTGGTGAAAAAGTTGAGCAACATTACCGAGCCCAAAATCATAGCCATTGAAATAAAATATAAAATGATCTCGATCATGGATGGGGTCGCTTCATAACCAAATACAGCGTATAGGACTTGGCCAGTTGCGGATGCTTCGGCTACCAGCCAACTTGAATCCCATACAGGTTCATTTACAGAGATCCAATCTACCTGAATTAGCAACTGGGTTGCTTGCATAGCCATACCTGTCCCTATAAGTACGAGCAAAACAGCCTGAAAAGCTTTGGCAACAAAAGGTTTTTGGGTTACCAGCGCGTAGTAGCCAATTACACCTGCACTTACTCCAACGGAAAGGCCTATAAAGCCACTGGTTGCCGCTTGCAACGTACTACCTGGCTGCGACAAGAAAGCGGTATAAAACACAAACAACTCACTCCCCTCGCGCACCATAGCCATGGCCACAGCTGCCACCATTAATCCTTTCAGATATTTGCGCCTTAGTTTCTCTATAGAAAAAAGCAAACAGACAATGCATCCAAGCAAGGCATAAATGATGTATTGCATACCAGCATTTATGACCTCCTGCCCTGCATAATCAAACCATTCCGAGATTTCTCCCAAGCTTAGGGCATAGAAAAGTGCTGCAGCCGTCCCTAAAATCATGGCCGGAAAAATCCACAAAAGATTAATATCTGTATGTCGGCTGACAGAAAGCAATACGCCTATAAGGACACTGGCCTCAAGTGTCTCTCTCAGTACGATAATGACAATATCTAACAACATAATTAGCTACTCAGCGATTAATATGCCCTGAGCTGTGGACATATTGAATTCACCAAAGAAAGAATATTCTCCGGGTCTAAGTGGGCCGACAAAAATAACCGTCCTGCGCCCACCAAGAATCACTTTCTCCCTATTGAGCTCATAGCTTTCAAATTCTTCAGGGGTGGGATCTTCATTGATAATCAGCAGGCGGACTTTCTGATTTGCTGGGACCTTGAGTTCGGATGGGTAGAACAAGTGATCCTTGATAGTGAGAGTAAATTCAGGTGTGTCTGCCAAAACCGGCATACAACTAAAAACGGTTGTTAGAACCAGTATTCCAAAGAGTCTAGTCATCGGAATTCCCAGCTGACGGAAATGAAATTTCGACACCTAGTCCCCCAAGGGTTTTGGATTCGAAAAAGTTTATTTTGCCGTCAAACAGCTTTAGCACATAGCTAACAATGGACAAACCGAGACCACTTCCTGTGATATCGGAATCGTTCTGGTCACCACCAATACGATAAAAGCGTTCAAGAACGCGTGCATGCTCTGCTTTGGGAATGCCTTTTCCAGAATCCTCTATTCGCAGAATAGCCATACCATTCGAGCTTTCTGTACTTACCAGAATCGAGCCATTTTTTGGTGAGTACTTGGAGGCATTATCGATTAAATTTCTTATCACAACGGCTAATGACCCGGGATCAACTCTTAGCAACACAGGATCGCCCGCAAGCTCGATTGTTTGCTTTCGGTTTTCAATAATTACGTACATATCTGCTATGACATCTCGGGTAATACCATATAGATCACAGGCCTCCAATGGGGCACCTTCACCCGCAAAGGCTACCCTGTTCAATGTGAGCAGTTGTTCGATACTGTGCTCCATCCTTTCGGAGGTACGCTTTAAGCGCTCCAATTCTTCTGATTGAATTTCATTTTTCCCGAGACTGTGCAGGTTGACCTTGAAAGCGGCCAGGGGAGTTCTTAATTCATGTGCAGCATCAGATGAAAAGCGCCTCTCTCGGTCGAAAGCTTCAGATAGTCTGGAAAAGAGGCCATTGAGCGCGGCGACAATTGGCGTAAGTTCGCCTGTGTAAACATCCATTTCTATGACTTCAAAGTCATTGGCTTCACGTTTAGACAGGCTGTTGGCAAGTCTTTTTAGCGGCTGCAGGCCGATATGTATAACCAGCCATACCAGAATGCCCAATACAGGTAGCACCCAGATAATTGGGATGATGGCCCTGAGCAAAATATCTTCTGTCAGGCTGGCATACGCACTGTATTTTTCAGCAACTATTACCTGGATCTGACTCTGGTCGAGCGTCATGCCAACGGCACGCCAACGATCACCTGCATGGCTCTGCAGGTGGAAATTTCCATCAACTGGGGCAAAAAGGTTATCTGGCGCATTTATTGAGCTGGCTATTAATTCGTCCTGATCCCATATTTGATAAAGCGTCTGCTGATCAAATATGCCTCGGGGCAGTGTTGTATGCTGATCTAAAAAAGCACTTAAAATGTGGGCTTTTTCACTGAGACGATTTTCTACAAGCCTGTCTGCGGCTTTCAAACTTCCCCGGTAACCTTGCATCGCTGCGGTAAAGTTTGCCAGACAGATAACTGAAAGGATAACCACAACCAGATATGTACGTATCGACTTCATGCCTTTTACTGGTTGTCGTTCCGGCTAACTGTGTAACCCACGCCACGAATTGTCTTTATAAATTGCTCGGGAAGTTTCTTTCTTAGGTTGCTTATATGGACTTCTATGGCATTACTGCCTATTTCTTCACCCCACTCATAGAGATTGTTTTCCAGCATTTCCTTGGTCTTAACTCTTCCCGCCTCCTCCATAAGTGTTTTAAGTACCATGTATTCTTTTCGAGGCAGACGAACTGCCTCCCCATTAACCATTAATGCGTGTGCTGCAGTGTCTAGTACAACATTGCCGACCTGAATCTTGCTGCTTGAAGCAGTACCCAGTCTTCTGGTCATTACCCTCAAGCGCGCAAGTAATTCAGCGAGATCAAATGGTTTGGCTAAATAGTCATCGGCACCAATATCCAATGCGTTGACTTTATCGGCGAGCCCATCACGAGCGGTCAAGATGAGAACCGGCGTTTCTTTTTTCTGGCTACGAAAATATTTAAGCACTTGAATGCCGTCTATATCAGGCAAGCCCAGGTCCAGAATGACCAAATCAGGCTGGAACTGGGTAAACTGGCTTTTAGCATCAGAGCCGCGTGCGGAGTGGCAGACTAGAAAACTTTCTGTCTGCAATACTTTTACAAGGCCAGCTGCAAGGTCTTTGTCGTCTTCAACCAGCAATACTTTCAAGCTTTCCCCTTTTTTAATCGCCGTTAATGCGACTCAACACAAAAGATTTTAGACCTGATATTCCAAATAGGTTCCCATGGCAGTAATTATGCGCCTATATAGACCTGCTATTCGAGATGTTTCGCTATATCAGCCATGGCTGTGCGTATTTCCTCACGGCGACCTGCATCGGCAAGTTCCCTACCTGGCCTTGGAGCAGCCTCCAAAGCATGTTTCATATAGCTTTGCGCCTCGGAGTAGCGCTTTTCTTCGCGCAAATAATCCCCGTAAAAATAATTGGGATCAATCCCGTCCGGATTTATTTCAAGCGCCTGCTGAAGCAATGCTTCGGCTTTTTTATCATCACCAAAACCGATTGGCCAGCCTGGTACTTTGAACATCAGCGTACCCAGACTGGTATATGCCGAGCCTTGAAGCGCATCGGGATCAAGTGCCATGGCTTTTTCCAGATCTGCCTTGGATGCCTTGGCATATTTCATGGCACCAAGCCCTCCTTTAACACCGGCAAAAGTCGAATTTATGATTCCGCGCCAGATGTACAACGAGGCCTGATTGGGGTTGTCTTCAATCAGGTTATCTGCACTTTCAATTAATGCCAGGAACGACTCCTCCTGCTCTTTACCACTTTTTTCATAGTTGTTGATCGCCCACTGGGTTTGCAGCATGGATACACCTTCATCAATGCTCTCAGCAGCGTAGACTGGTTCAAAACAAAACATAATTACGATTGAAAGAAAGAAATAATGAAATCTCATTTCTAGTCACCTCTCTTTGAAATTGGCATAGGGCTGTTAAG